>Ga0181358_1001213_pt1 | contig 11881 bp, 25 predicted proteins | sample Fa13VDMM110SD_FD_130096 | JGI IMG/M metagenome (GOLD analysis project Ga0181358, IMG submission 130096) | Freshwater viral communities from Lake Michigan, USA - Fa13.VD.MM110.S.D | ecosystem: Environmental > Aquatic > Freshwater > Lake | place: USA: Michigan | collected 2013-09-24
GTAATTGATAACAGCTTGAGTGTTGCCAAAATACGTCTCACCATCGTAAACGGAAAGAAACATCCCCTCGTCACTCAGAGCTTGAATCCAACTATCTTTGTAGATCCAATTACGAAGCTGAGCGATTGAACCGAATCCAAAAACGTATCGTCTATAGATAGCACCCGACCATGAACACAACCCACCACCTTCTCGAAGAGCATTCATCAGCATAGTGTCGTCTTGTGGAATTGGATGGCGTGGTGGGATATACTCCCCTTGATCATCACATGACCCGTCCATGTTAAACAAAGGAGCACCAATTTTCTTGACTGCCCCACATGTATACATCCCAGTTTGCTTTATATTTTCGATGCGGTAAATCCTTCCCATACATCGATTATATCGGAGTTCCTAAAAGCAAAGAGGGTAGTACAGATAGTTCTGCGCTACGAGAGCTTCTTTCCACTTCTTCATCTCGTCTTCACAATTGTAGACCAAGAAGTAAACTAGGTTGTGGAGATGCATCCGGAGCGTTTGGTGGTCATCCGGATTAGGATAAGTTTTCTTCACCCACTTCCAGAAGTTCTTCACATCTGGATGACGAGCATAGGCAGCCTTTTCGAGATTCTCAAGAGAGTTCCAGACTTTGTAGTCCACACTCAATTGTGGATTTTTCATATCACCTTTATAATAAGTGAAGTATGGTTCTTTTGCGTTATATTCAGTTCGCCACTGCTCCATATCACGGAGACTAGAATGTTTCATTTTTCAGTTCCAGTTGATGTTTTTATGTTTCACCTTACGATTATACTTGGATTTATCCTTGAGGGGAACAGTACCAAGTCGACCCTGACCGCAAGGTCCTTTTCGGACCGATAAGAGAATTTGTTTGTTGGAAATCACCACTTTCATACACTAATGATAGCAATGTTCCTATTTATTCCCTATGAGGATATAATCTCAGCATCTGCTAATCGACGTGTTCCCCACGTAACAGACGTTCCCATCTTACCCTCTGGGCAGTCCCACATCACACACAATCCATGCGGTGGTGATTCACTGCGGTAGACCACACCTCGAACCCCAATCATACAACAGGGACCAGCTTCGATAACTTCGTCCCCAACCTGGAGACTATTAAGGTACAGAGAGTTTTCTTCTGTTAACCCAACAGGAGGTGTTGCCTTAAACTTCATCAAACTTCTGTTGATATTTACTGGCTTCGCGTGTAGTGGCACTAGTCAGAATGTCTCTGATCATTTTTTCCTCTTCTGCAGTGAGCACACCTTTTGCAAGGTTGATGTATTCTACAGAAGCACTCAATCCATAATTACAGTAACGTGGAATTGTGAATTTGAAAAACACTTCGCTCAGCCTTAGATACTCACTCGCTTTTTCTAGATTTTGTCGTGTCATACTATGATTATAGAGATTTTCCTTTATCCTTCCATATGGGGTCGTACTTCACGCAAGTAATACCGGAGCATCTTACTATAAAGTGCTGCGTTTGGTATGGCGAGCTTTTTCCCAAACGATAACCACTCATACCCAAGAATGTCTTCACAGAATCGGCAGACTGCTCCAGAGCGTGAAACACCAGCAGCACAATTGACTACAATGTTCTTTCCTTTATTGGCTACAATGAAGTCAACAATTTGCTTTGCATCTTCATCAGATGGAGGATTGAGGGTTTCGTCCCCCATTTCAAGAGGCTTGTCAAGGTCCCAAAATTCAAGCTTGAGGTTAGGCTTTGAATCGAGGATTAGGTTTGTGGTGCGAACAAATTGAGGCTCTGGCTCACCAATCGAGATCCAAGCGCATTTATCACCAATCTGCTCATAAATTTCATGAACAGATCCGAGCCTTTCCATCCGTCCAGATGCAGGTCCAAGCCACTTTTCTGCTCCAATTCTGGGAATATTAATTACTTTCATTTTCTACACTTTGACACAATTGTTAACTCTCACACCACCTTTAAGTTTGGTACCTTTTTTGCGATAACCATCCCAGCATTTTGGATCTAATCTACGCGACTCTTCTTCTTCCGGAGAGTCAAACCGATTGTTAGCTTTCATTGTCTTTCCATAATCTTTAACTGCTCTAGCTCCCTTTACAGCTGCTTTAGCTACTGCATGATTTACTTTATGGAGCTTTGCTACTTTTATGACATCAGCAAAAGGTATCATAGATATAGCTGATATACCAGCATTGATAATATGCTTTTTTCGCTCATCTGGTTCTTTCGAGAGTGCAGCTCTTAGACTGGAAATTACCGTATTTGTAGCGTCAGCTGCTGTACCTACAGTGGGGTCAAATCCAATGATATCTAATGCGGCCTGAACTTTATCGAGATTGTTTTGTTCTTCAAAAAATTGCTGAAATGTATGCACTAGTATATTTAACACCCTTATGCATATTAACAGCCGTATTTATTAATCATCCTAAAACCAATTACAATAAGCACAATTGCAATGAGTAGTTGGATCAGGGGTGAAATTTCATTCATGCTATTAATCCCTTTTTGAGAATTCTGGCTCGAAAGTTTGTTCACCATTCTCATTCTGATCAACCTTCAACCCACAAATATCAATCATCCCCTGACGAAGCAATGCTAGAAGAGATTCTGTGATAAGTGCTTGCGCTAACCAATCCTCGATGATGACCCGTTCTGATGAACCCGCCCTGATCTCATGTTTATCAAGGGAATCGACAACAACGTCGTAAAGATCTGGATCAAAGTCTCGTAGTTTTTCGTTCATGTAATTATTATACGGATTTCCCTAAAACGAGAGGTAGTGGAGCGGGTTCGAAGTCATCGGGTTCGAAGTCGATTTGTATGCTTGGACGTTCAACATAGAACATATCAACACGAATACCCGTTTCACTGATCATCGGAAAGACATTTTGTCCCGGATGTTGACTTGCCGTTTGGTGTTCCGGCGCATGTTCAAATCCATTTTTAATAAGAACCCTTTCAACTGCTTTAATATCAATAGGTCCATTGTTTCGAGGATAGATAATCACATCAACATCTTTTTCTGAGTGACCTCGATACATCAAGGACCCTCCAAGAGCACAATGATACCTAACTGGTACAATTGCTTGTTCAATCAACCGACAAATGCGGATGCCGTCTTCTAATACTATTGTTCGTTTATTCATATTTCTGATTGTATCGAATTTCCTCAACGATATATCATGTTAACTGATGTATACCTCTGAAACCACCCTCGCGTAACGCATCTTCAATCTCAAGCTCAACTAACATACCAACCTTAAAACACCTTTCCGGAGCATTGAAACACCGATCGATGAGAGTTGTACTTTTCCGGAGTGTGGTCATCTTAAAATGTATAGTGCAAGTTCGTACTTGTCTCTTCTTGATCCCTTCTTGAGATCGGAGAGGTTGTGGGTCAAGTCAGCGCGCTTGACAATCTTGGCCCACTCATGGAGACTAACGCGGATGATAAAGTCTGTGTATGACTCACCAACCCTCTTCGTAATTGCATCAATACCAGAGATGATGTTGTTAAGTTGTGAACCACATACACCAACAAGCTCAAGCTCTTCTTCAATGCGAGACAACGGCCAAATATCTCCATGATCTTCAACGACATCATGTAGTGCTGCAATAGTTTGAAGACCATCCTTTACGAATGTTGATAATATGTGGTAAGGGTGTACGTAGACACCTTCAATGACAGCATCAACATGTGTCATGTATGGGTCACCATTCCACCTCTTATCATCCTTGTGAGCTTCACATGCAATTTCATATGCTCTGGGGAAGGTGTAAATCATACCTTATTATATTGAAGTTCCTTTTGAATGTTTTTAAAGGTATCTTGTACGGTCCTAGCTCCCATCTGATCCATTTGGTCACTAATGTTCTCCCAGGTACTATATTCCGCAAGCTTGTCGAAATCGATTGGGGGGTAAAAGGACCACTCCCAAGCAATTGTATCAATCGAATGTCTAATGCACTTTTTCATCCCAAGCATGTGTACCAAGTTGTTGTAAAACAGAAAATGATACTGCAGCTTGAACCTTATTGGCCGTATCTGCCCATATGGTATCACCAGATATCCTAAGCCTGAGTGTTATCATGTATAATTCATCACAGAGCAAACATGTGGTAAACATCTGTCTTTCAATCGATGATTTAAGGGTCCTTTTCATTGTATATGGAAAGATAAATGTTGTGGAATATACTTCTCTGGATACTATCTCTTGTGTCTTCAGAAATTGTTCCAACTTCCCATCCAATATCGACTGACCACCACTTGCTTCTATCCCTAACCCTTAAAACTTTATCCGAAGGCAATGGGGAATACATAACCGATTTTTCAAGATCTGTTTCATGCAATACTTTTGGTGACGGGTGTTTATGGTTTAAAGCAATAGATTGATCGAAAGTTTTCATTTTCAAGAGGAATTTTCATAGAAAGAGGGGAGAGGCGAACCTCTCCCCGTCTCGTATTACTCACTTACTTAAGCAATCCCAATGATGTCGAGCTCGCGATCTCCAAGCCGTTCACCAATTGCATCTTCAAGATTTGCACAATCTGGAGAGACTGCTTCAACATGCCAAATGCCAGTCGTTTGATTGAGCATCTTAACGTGTGGTGCATATTGAACACCATCGAACAAAAATGCCATATCCCACAGCTCGTACTCGCTCTTGGTCCACCATTCGTTCGAATAGTTTTCGTGGGTATCAACTTGCTTACCCATCGACAAGAGCTTCTCAACACCGATCTTCCGAACGAACTCAGCCTTGATGTCGGCGTTTGTAATTTCGGTAATCCGGGAAGGATCAATCTTCGAGTGATGATCTTCAGCAAGCCATTGTGGAACAACGACCCCATTTAGAGCAAAGATTTTGATGTCTCCATAACCATCATAGGTAATAGCAGGACCACCTTCGCAATGAATGACTCGATCTTGATTGAGAGAGACCTTCGTTGGCTTTTCAGAGATGATGCACATGTTCTGAGAACCTTCGACGTCGAAGATGTTGTACATCACACCAAGCTCAGAAGTACGCTTCCAAACTTCGTATTCAAAATCCTTCTCAAAGACAACACCAAGCTCATACTTGAAGAAGTCGTAGAACGCAAACACGTTCGCAGAGAACATACCACCGAAGTACGGCATGACGAACTCTTTGATCTTCCAGGAAGGCTTTGTACCCTCGAAGTATTCCTTGACACAATCTTTCAGCTTATCAACTGTGAAGCCATGTTCAGCGTAGTTACAAGCAACCCAAGCTTCAAGAGGGTTATTGAAGATAATGACTGGTGTCTTTTCTTGCTTCAGGATGTGCTCTTGAAAGTCATGGACTGTATCGAGAACGTCGTCGTAATTAAGACGTTTCGTATCTGTCCCAACGCCGATCCATTTGTCGACGTATTCTGGCATTTTATCTTTTTGTTCCTGCGTAAGTTCTGTAATCATATCACAATTATACCGATTTTCCTTTTTGTCTCTTTTCTCTTTTTTCTCTTTTTTCAAAAGGGAAGGAGAGAATTAATTCTCTCCTTCCGCTCATCTATATCTATGCTCGTTCTTTTTTTGGGGGAGATTAATCAGCAACGTTTTGCTTACGCATCGCGAAATAATCAAACTCTTGCTGAATACCAATCTCCCACTGACCTGGAGGGATCGTAATTGCATTGTGACGTTCTGCGATAACACAGCGAACGTTCGTTGGTACCGAATTCTTCATGAAGCGTTTTGCTCCAGCTTTGAAGAACTCAACACCCTTTCGAGGCCGATCGATGACGTGGTGGTTACCAGTAACTTCCGAAGGAGCTACGATGACTGAATCGGTGTCATGCTTCTCAAGCTCAGCACCCTCTGGGATTTGAGATTGAAAAATAATGCACTCACCATGAATAATACCTTTTGACTTTGTTGCTTTCATACTCTTTAATTATACCTTATTTCCTTATTTTTTATTTATCTTGTTTGTTTTCTCTTTCAACAATTCTGTTATTCGACTTTCAACCGACACACCAACACAACCTCGAACACGTGAACTAAGCCCGCTTAAACCACCCCAAAGTGTAGTATTGTTACAAATTATAAATCTCGACCACCAGTCTTGGCCAACCTTGAGTGTATCACTTATTGTTTTCAATTTGTTCCTTTAAATGTATTATTACAGCACTCCCCATACTATGTGTCGTTCGAAATATAGGGATCCCGATATCAGTATTCTTAATTGCTGAAAATGTTAGTCTGTTAGGTTCGTAAACCTCATTATAAAATTTAATTTGATATCTAAATCCGTGATATGTAATTTTATTACCTAAGCTCATATTCTCTTATGGTTGTTTTGACCAAGTCCGTATGGCATATCCCTCGTAGAATACCAACCTGGTACAAACAGAACTATCAAGTTTCGGTTTGTGACGATCGACCTCCCCACGAGCAAATATGATAGACCCTCTAAGTGAGTTCATTGTGAGATCGAATTGAATCCCTTAACGCTGTATGAAGTGTCCAAGTTGTATTATGCATCGAGCGATAGTATTCATCTAGTGGGGGATCTTTTGCGTAGTCTTTAAAAAATAACCTCAAATCTTGTTGGATTTTATATCCAAGATCAACAGGTGATACTTTCTGCGCTAGAATAGATCTCATCTCTTATTACACTTCTTACATCATCAACCAACCTCCACACCGGAATACTAATGGTTCGTTCAATGTTTGGTCCCGTTTTGTACTTTGATCCGAAAATTTTTGACTCAACATATTGAACGGATAGAGGACGCATGAATACCGCTCCACTAACTGATGTTTTCTGTGCTGGAATAGACTGCATCTCTTATAGACCTCCGGACTTTATCTACTGTTGTGTATGTACGGGTACCTGGATACTCAATCTTCCTGCGAAGAGTGTTTGATATCGCATTGAGGACACAACTACCATAAACACTTTGCTCCATTTTTTGAAGTGTTAAGAGTGGTGTTTGGCATGATTGCTGTATCCCCATACAATCAGCGAGTCTTATTCGCTTTCTTGATCTCTTTCATTTTTCGGTGAAAGGCTTCAAGCTTCTTCACAAACTCTTTCTTTGTATTTTCAACGTATCTTGCACCATACACATAGTTCTTATATGGGTGATAGCAAAGGCCACCATTCCACTTCTGGGAATAAGGTTGTACACCCCAATCGATTTCTAGATCTGGGCGTCTTTGTTTCGTATTTCTGTCTTGTTTGGTATTTTCCATAAGTTATTTGAATTAGAGGTTCTCGTTGTGAACGTTAATGTAGTCAACGATAAAGTCTAGAACCAACTCTTCGTCTTGTTTGAGAATCTCGCTTGAGACATTAATTGCAACGAGCATATCATCAACCATCCCTGTAATTCGTTGGAGATATTCTTCATCAAGGGATTTGTATTTCTTGGAGTTTTCCATATTATTTTTCTGTGAAAATAACCTTCCCCTCAAGAACTCCGAAACTCGAATCTTCTTGGAATGTGGTAGTTTCTGGAGTCTCACCAGGTCGAGCTGGTCGGTACAAATACCAAAGCTGGGTATCTTTCCAAGTTGCGTTGACCAGCTTAGTCTTTGGAGGGAGATCAATTGTCATCGTCCCACCAAAAGCCTTAGCTCGTTCATTTTCTGTACAACTGGAGAGCAACCCAATATATACCAACCCCAAAATAACTAATGTCTTTTTCATATTTTAATTTTACCTATTTTCCTTATTTCTTTTCATCGTAATTTAAATTGATGATTTTAAATGACCCATTTTTGTGCTTGATGACTACACCTTCAAAAGGCTTATTATCAATTTCAGAAATGTCTTCAGCATACCATTTGATGAGATCTTGCGTCAACGTTTGACCGCCAATGTTAGGAACAGTGGGTACATTAATCTTCCTGCACACATCTTCATAGTAATGCACACTCTCATAATTCTCGTAAGAGAATGTGTCAAAGTTGTAAACATTGAAAGCAGCAAAATTCAAAGGCAGCTTGGAATGTGGATTGGCAGCATGTGCTTGAATGCCATTACCATAGATTTCTCCACGCAAAGCTAAACTCACATCATGATGCTTGCAATAATCCATGAGGTTGTTGAGGATAGTATACTTGCGATCAATGCGAGTATAATTGTTATCGCATTCTGGCTTCATCTCCAAAGAACGGGAGCAGATACCAGTTGTCCACTCTCCAGTTTGTCTATTTTTGTGGCAGTAGTAAGTTGCTGATTGTCCATCAACCTTGAGGGTTACCATCACATCTTCACCAAAAGGTAGATCTTCAATGTTCTGGAACCGTTCTTCATCAGTCTTAGCAAGACCAAATGGAAGAGGACCTTTTGCATCCAAAGCTTGAGGAGCTGGTGCTTCGTATTTGGTGACTCCAATGAGATGTGATACTTCAGTACCCGGTGTCATATCCATAACACTTTTAACATCATCAAAGAATGTAGTTAATGACATCACAATGCCGAAAGACCACACATTTCGGAGCTTAATTGCTTTGGTTCTGCTGCTGCGCTTCTTGAACATTTCAGCCCAAGGCTCATCTGGAAGGACCGTATCTGGTTGGATTAAAACAACTGCTTGACCTGGTTGAAAATCACCTCGACCAGTGATGCAATTGTATCCCAACACCTTTACGATATCGAGCTTATCTGCATTTGGATGCTCCTTTACTTCTGTGATTAGTTCAATACTTGCTAGTTTCATATTGATGAGGTTGTTTTTGTTACACGATGAAGGCCACTTCCGCGGCCTGTATTGCGGCCATAAGGGTTATATCGACGATGTTCGTTAAATTGGTCTTGAGAAAGGATTTGAATCTCAGCACCGGTCTTGTGACCATACACCATCACACCTTTTGGTTTGACATAGTTCTTATCAGAACATGGGACACACACCTTGTATCCAAGGTTAGATCTCTCGACAGGAATGGTTACCCCACACCGACAAAACAATATCTCTGTATTCAATTTGCTCATAGTAATCTCTTTCAAGTTCATTATAGAGTTGTTCCTTTTGCTCTTCAGTTAGGCCTTCAGTAAACGTTGTTGCTCTCATGCGAAAACAGGATAGAAGGTTGTACCAATCAGCTTACCTTCTTCAAAGACAGAGATACCCATCGAACCTTCTGGGATCTTTACCCAATCCCCGGGCTTCCGTGACTTCCGGACTTCAGCTTGGACCTGGTGCTCCGTTTTCTTCTCTTGCTTTACAACCTTCTTACAATCCCGGCAACGATACGACTTATATACAGCTTCAACTGAGCCAAAATCCTTCACACGCTTCTGCCAGAATTGCTTCGTTGGAGTTGAGCATGGCTTCTCACAGCAAGAGCAAGGATGGTAATAAGGGTGCTTCCCTCCTTTGATGATCGCAAGACACTGCTCGAGATTTGGAACTTTAATTTGAATCTTTTCTTTCGTTTTTGCCATACCTAATTATATCACTTTTCCTTTTTCTTACAAATGATATCAAAGGACCACCCCTTGTCGGGTTGCATCCCCTGTTCACTCCACGAAACGAAGTCGATTTTATAATCTGGGAATTGTTCTTGAATCCAGGGGAGTAATTTTAGTCGCACACCCCGGATAATGCCATTGTCAGTATAATGAAACCATTCTGTTTCAGGTCCGAAGAGTTGAAGCTCGTATGGTTCTTCCCCATCGAGAAAGTTATTGAAAATATATCCCGTAACTTCAAACTCTTTATTGCTCTGCGGGGAGTTACACCACATAGAATCCCCTTTCCCCACAATCGTAATTGGCATGGGAAGTGTTTTGATTTGCTTACTCATCGATAAGAATGTGTTGGTTGATTAAGAACGTACCCACCATAGTTGAACCGATCTAGGGAATACATCAGCAACTTGGCCGACAATATCGGGTCGACAGCATTTGGTTTCTGAGCAACTACTTCCTGGGAATTGAAGCCAGCTAGTTTGGATTTGATAAATGAGAGATATTTCTTCATACCAATATTATAATGACTTTCCGTTTAGTTTAATCGTGTTATCCTTTATCTGAAAGTTTATCATAGATCTTTTTTTGATATATCAACACAACTCTCAGATCAATTCAGATATCTGGTCTAAAAGCCCCCGGGGGCTACCTGGAGACATCTAAGACCGTTTCGACGCCACATATCAACAACTCTTTGCCGGTCATCAAGGACAAACTCAACATCATACTTTCCTTCGATTTCTTTTTTGTAGATTTCTTCTTTGACAATAGCATCGTTTCTTGAATCACCAACTGGTCTCATCAATAACTTGGATTTGAAATTCCAGAGATCGTGTACTCCCAACCACCTCTCTGATTCCCGGCGGCAAATATCTGTACCTTCACGACCAGAAACGTAAATTGTATTATACCCCTTATTGCGAAATGTTCTTACGATATTTGCAACTGGAATGTTTTCAATATCACCAAACACCTTATCATACTCATACCACCCGCGGTCACCTTTAAGGCATACAGTACCATCCAGGTCGACAATGATTGTATCACCTTCTTTGTTTTGGATGTTACCACCTTCGCGGTTATCTGGCTTGATGATATCCTTGTACTTGTTCCACATTCCACGAATGACCTTTTCACCAACAGGCTTTGGTCTCTTCGCATCGCGGAGGATACATTCATCAACAGACGGCTCAAAGAAGTCCTTGTACTCAATGATGTATGTATCGTGTACCGAATTCATCTCATGCCACATGCAATCGTGAACAGAGTTCAAAACTCTGTTGATTGCATCGTAATGCTTATCTTCAAAGTTAGTATCATCAACGATAATCGTGTCGATACCATCTCTGATATACTCAATGACAATTCGGTCACGAATCTTGAGAATCAATTGCTCGTTAGTCTTCGACCACACACCACCATCAACCATCTCCCTGAGAAGGTCCTTGTTGACCCGCTTCGCCTTACCACCGGACTTTGCGACAAAATCCGAAGACCATGTCGATTTTCCCGAAGCCGGGAGACCGCGCGTTAAAATAATTTTCTTCATTCCTAATTTTATCTTATTTCCAAATCAAAATCTTCAAGACTTGGATTCTTTGGCCAGTTTGTAATCTTCCCAGTGATGTCAATATTAAGCTTAATGTAGTCCCCATATGATCCAGGGATCAAACTATGCGGCACATAATCTTCAAGAGATGTTACCATATGGTTATTCTCATCGTATAAAGTGTATATACCCTCATCACACACTTTCATGTGGAGATTGAGTTTCGCCCCGGGGGTCCAATGTCTGACCTGGCCAGAATCAACTTCAACTTCTGCGCGCCACCAATCACCATTACGACGAGGGGCATCATTGGGGATGTCTTCCTCCCCATAACGAACAGGGACAGAGATATGAACAGTACGGATGTTGACCTCAACAGGCTTTAAAATTTTGACTCTCATCTCTTAATCGTGTGTATATTCTTCAACATGGACACCCTCAGCATCAATCATCACCATTGCGTGGTCACCGAGCATATCTTTATATTGTTCATCACTGAAAACATCAAGATATTTTCGTACACTCTCAATAGCTTCACCATAAAGGGGATTGTAGTCTGGGTTTTCAACATGCTCCCACTTTGTTTTTTGATTCGACCACCCAGCAGACCTCGTTGGGTCAAATTTTGGATTTCCAACCTCGACATAAATCTTTTTACGGCTAGTTGTTTCAATGTCTTCTCCAGCTTCGAATCCAAAAGCACTAGTCATATTATTGTCTTCTTCCCCATCATTATATCCATTGAAACCACAATCACCATGATAACAGCTGTATGTGCATTCTTCACCATCATTGAAGTATGGTGTATATCCCGTAAAGTGGATCTGCTTAATAAAGGGATACTCTTCGAAGAAGACCTTAAGACCTTCGTGGAATACTTCTTGTAC
>Ga0181358_1001214_pt1 | contig 11874 bp, 9 predicted proteins | sample Fa13VDMM110SD_FD_130096 | JGI IMG/M metagenome (GOLD analysis project Ga0181358, IMG submission 130096) | Freshwater viral communities from Lake Michigan, USA - Fa13.VD.MM110.S.D | ecosystem: Environmental > Aquatic > Freshwater > Lake | place: USA: Michigan | collected 2013-09-24
ATTAATGAATAACTTTTCAGTAGATTACAATTGGGATACATTTAGTGAAAAGTATTCTGAAGTTTGTAAAGAGCTTAATTTAGAAGAAACTGATTGTGTAATGTTTGGAATAGGAGGAGATGAATATAAATCTTTAAACAGAGGCTCTGAAAAAAATAGAGTTTGTATAAGTGACCTTTTAATATGATAAAAAATTTAGAACAATATCCAATAGTAAGAGATATAGATTGGACAGAAGACACCCTCATTAGTTTTGAGCAAGAAATTGTTGATATATGGGAAGCTGGTAAAATCAAAGGGCCTGTGCATCTTTCAAATGGAAACGAATCACCATTGATTGAAATCTTTAAAAGAATTAAGGAAACCGATTGGGTATTCTCAACATGGCGTTCCCATTACCATTGGGTACTGAAGGGATTATCAGTTGATTATGCAACTGAATTAATTAAGCTGGGTAAATCTATTACAATGTGTGAGCATGAACAAAGGTTCTATGCAAGTGCGATTGTAGGTGGAACTTTACCTATTGCTTTAGGAGTTGCCAATGCTATTAAAATAGATGGGGGAGATGATAAGGTATGGGTATTTGTTGGAGATATGAGTTTTGAAAGTGGTATATTCTATGAGGTTCATAAATATGCCAGAAGATTTGATTTACCACTATACTTTGTAGTAGAAGATAACGGAGTATCAACTTATACGCCAACTGAAGCAACTTGGAATGAAAAAAGAGAAGTACCATCTGATGTAATTCATTATACTTACAAATCAAAATATCCGCATTACGGAAGTGGCAAATGGATAGCATTCTAAATCTTTTATTTGAAAAATGGGAAAACGATATTTCACTTCCAAATGGATTTAACTTTGGATGTAAAGACGTTTATTGTCATGATTATATTGATATCAACAGAATAACTATTGATGAATTACAACAATTCAGAAATGTATATTTTCCAATATCATTAAATCAAGATTTCAATTGCATTTTTAAAAAAGGATTTTTCTCTCAAACTATTTTATCGCTTCTGCATAATAAGAAAATTAAAGTTTTACTATTAAGAGAACATGAGGGAGGAGGAGACCATAAAGAATTTTTTAAGAAATTGTATCAGTTGATAAAGGATAACAATTTACATACCGATTCTTTTTATATTCATTTTGCCAATAAAAACTTAATCAAATACTATACCGAATCAATAGGTGATGTTGGAATGAATCTGCATATTACGGATTGGTTATTAGAACATACTTCACTTCAGTTGAACAAAGCAATTGAATCCAATAAGATAAATGAATTAGGGTATAAATTTGAAAAACGAAATTTTGAAGATGCAATTCGTAAGTTTAATTTTCTATGCTTTAACAGAGTTCCAAAAGCACATAGAGTTTCATTATTGGTAAAATTAACAAAAGAAGGTATAATATCTAATACAGATTGGTCTATGTTATTTGCACCGAATGAATTCTTACCATTCTACGGAGAAACCAAATATAAAGGAAAGAATGTATTTGATGTACAACACTTTTCAAAATACTTTGATAGAAAAGAATTGTATAGTTTAGAAAAAGAATTGAGATATTTCTTTGTTACTAAAAAGAAAACTATATACGAACCCGAATCTAAAAATATATTTGAATATTTTGGTGATACTAAAACTACTCATTTTAAGCAGAGTTATGATAATTCATATTGTAGTATTGTAACCGAAACATCATTTGAAAATAATGAGGAACACCTAACGGAGAAGAGTTTTAAACCATTTATCAATTTACATTTAGGAGTATTTTTAGCACCATACAAACATTTGGAAAGATTGAGAGAGTATGGATTTAAAACATTTGGAGATTTGTGGGATGAAAGTTATGATGATATTGTATCTCCTAAAGATAGAATGGATGCAGTAGTTACGCTAATAAAAGAATTAAATGATGGAGATAAGTTAAATAAACTATATTATCAGGCAAAAGATATATTGGAATATAACCAAAACGTTGCTTTCAATTTTTGGAAGAGAGAAAGTTGTAAGGAATACTTTAAAAAATTAGCAGATGAAGTTTTATTATGAAAATGAAGATTTCCGTAATATTCCAAACGGAAATGGGTTTTGTGAGATATCTAATTTAGATTGGGAATATGGATTTCAGATGAGCACTACTAAACTTACAGAAGAACCTATAATATGGAACTTTTCTGTAAGAGGTGGGTTCTTACCACATATATTTGATGAGAATATAAATTATATTAAATCTGTATTTGAATCCGTAAAAGGTAGACCTAATATAAAACTAACATTTACTAATTTTCACGAAGGAGGAACACCTACTCAATTTATAGAAAAACTTATTCAATTAAAAAATAGAGTTGGGTTAGAAAATCATCAAGTGTGTATTATAACAAATAATGCAAATGTAGATGTATATAAGAAAATGATAGATGTAATTTATAAACCATATCTATTAGGATTTTTGGCTGACCATTATAAAGATATATTACATACTCCGATTGAACACAATGGTTCTACTATTGGATTACTTTCAACCGATGAATATATTAATTCTGAAAAGAAAAAGTTTTTCTTAAGTTATAATAAGAATACAACCAAAACATTTAGAATACAATTATTACTTTGGTTAATGAAGACTGGATATATAGATGATAGTTATGTATCTATACTGATAAAGAGTGAATACTTTGATAGAAATCGTCTTCGTTCAAAGGAAGATGAATTGTACGATTTGATTGCGTATTACAATAGATTTGAGAGTATGGGTTTTAATGTATTAGATTGGAATTATCCTGAAGTTAATAATGATGTATTCTCTAGTTTAAAATACACTACTAAATCACATTATTCCGATACCCTATTTAACATAATAACTGAAACAACCTGTGATACCAATAGTTTAAATTTAACAGAGAAAAGTTTTAAGGGTATAGCGAACTGCCATCCATATTTAGTAATAGGTGATGTTAACACTCATAAGCATATAAAAGATTTAGGGTTTGAATTATATGAAGATTTAATAGATTACTCATTTGATTCAATAGATGACAGTGAAATTAGGTTGAATTCTGCACTAAAAGAAGTAAAACGAATATATAATATAGGGGGAAATGGTATCTTAGAATGGTATAAAAAGAACATAGATAAAATAGAACATAATAAGAGTAAATTTTTTGAATATAAGTTCTCCGATATGATTAAGGAAACAATAAAGGATTTAAAAAAACAATTTAGTTCAACTGAAAGTTATAAAAATATAATATGAAAAAGGTTTTAATTACAGGAGTAAATGGGTTAGTGGGAACTCACCTATTAAAAAAGTGTTTGAACGAAGGGTATCAGGTTGTAGGAGTTGATTTGAAAAAAGGAAAACAACTTCCATCAAATGGTTGGGAATTTATACAAGATGATTTGACTAAGCCATTTGCAATAGAATACCTATTTATGAACCACAAGTTCGATGCAGTATTCAATTGTTTTGGAGTAAAGGGTTCTCCAATCAGAGCAAAACAAAAGCCAGTAGATTTCCTTTATCCATCTTTTAAAATCAACACAGAGATAATCAATCAATGTGCATTACAAAACATTTGGTTAGTATTTGTAAGTTCAGTAGGAGTATATGCACCTGCTGAAAAGTTTGTAGAGGATGATGTGTGGAAAACTTTACCTGGTGAAGCAGATTGGTTTCCATCGTGGAGTAAGAGAATGGGTGAGATTTTATTGGAAGCCTATTCAGTTCAATATAACTACCACAATTGGGCTATCATTCGACCAGCTAATATCTTTGGGGAATACGATGATTTTACCGGAAACGGAACTGTCATTGCATCTACTATTAAAAAGATTGTAGAAGCAACCGATGAGATTGAAGCATGGGGAGATGGTTCACCTATTAGAGATTTTGTATATGCAGGAGATGTAGCAGATGCTATTCTTAGATTGTACACAAGTAAAATTCATACTACAATTAACTTTGGAGCAGGTGAGGAAATTACAATTAAATTAATGATAGAAAAACTTATTAAAATTAGTGGAAAAGATTTAAAAATAAATTGGAATACATCTAAACCAAACGGAGATTTGAGAAGACAGATGGATACAACTAAACAAGAACAAATTGGATTATTACCTACATTAGGGTTTGAATCAGCATTAAAAAAGACATACGAATATTATGATAAACACAAATAGCAAAATCCTAATTTTAGGTGCTACAGGTTTCGTTGGTAGAAACTTAGCGGAAAGATTATACAAAGAAGGATATACCAACCTTCGTAATCATGGATTCAATAGAAAGTTAGAAGGCTTCGGCGAATCAGTTCAGGGTGATTTAAGAGATGATAAGTTTGTAGAGGAAATTATGAAAGGAGTTGATGTAGTGTACCATTGTGCAGCATCTACTTCAAATGCGGTAGATACAATCTATGCACCATTACTCCACGTTACTCCAAATGTAATCATCAATGCTTTAACTATGGAGAAGGCATATAAGGAAGGAGTTAAGAAATTTATATTCTTATCTTCATCTACAATCTATCCTGAGAGTGGTGAAAGAGCAGTATGTGAAACTGATAACATCTACGAATCAATTTATAAAACATATTTTCCAGTTGGCTGGATGAAGAGATATGCGGAAGTATTATGTAAGATGTATTCAGAGATTTTAATTAATCCAATGCAAACTGTAATCGTTAGACCTGCAAATCTATATGGACCGCATGATAAGTATGATTTAGATAAGTGTCATGTTACACCTGCTTCTATTATTAAAATTGCAACAAGATTAGACCCGATTCCTGTATGGGGAGATGGAACTGAAATTAGAGACCTTCTTTATGTAGAAGATTTCTGTGAGGCTTTACAAATCATAATGGAGAAAGAAGAACATCATGAAATTTATAATGTAGGTTCTAATTCAGGATATTCAGTAAACGAAGTAATAGAGTACCTTAAAGAAATAGAAGGATTGGAATCTCCTATTGATTATGTAAATAACAAAGCACCTATGATTCCAAAAAGATTAATTGATTCATTTAAGATTTTTGATAAATTAGGATGGAGTGCTAAAACTTCAATAAAGGAAGGATTAGAAAAAAGTATAAATTGGTATAAGAGTGAATATCTCAAAAAATAAGAAATATATCCTTTGTGGCGGGTGTTCATTTACTAACCTGCGACCGTTAAACCATATGACAAAAGACCTTTACAATGTAGAGGGTTTGCAGTGGCCAGAATGGTTGCAAAATATGTTAGGAGATGAATACATCGTCTTAAATTTGGGTAACCCTACGAACGACAATAACACCATTAAAAGGAGTATTACTTATTGGGTAGAATACATCAGAGAAAATGGTGGAATAGTTGATAAAGTATTTGCACAATGGACTCAACCTTATAGAGATTCATTCTTAATAAAGGATTACAAAGGTGAATTGGAAGTAGGTTCTCACACAGTGAACTATCTACCTACACCTAAGAATTACAAAGATGAGTTTTGGTATTTAACAGGCGGATATTATGAAACCAATAACTCAAAGTATATTGGGATAGATGGGATATTAAAAACTCATCATCAAATATTAAGCCAAAATCATTCATATTCATTAGTGGAAACTATAATAGACCTTTCAAACTATTTAGAAAAAGAACGAATAGATTATACATACTTTACACTTAAGGATATATTCTATGAGCCGGAGTTTAGAACAACGGATGTATATGAGGGTAAGATATTTAAGAATGAAAATATGGATTATTTTATTAGGAATTCTCAATATTTTTCCGTATATTTGAGTAAGCTCCCATTCCATAAATTTTGGTTTTACGAAGAGGAAGGATTGAAGAAAGGAGGATTGTATGAATATGCAGTTCGTAATCAAAAGAATGTGGATAATTATGATGGATTGAAAAAGGTTCTATTTAGTGAAAACTTAGATGGAAACTTTGATTGGTATGGACATCCATCATCAATCTTAAACAAAAAATTTGTAAACGAAGAATTGGTAAAATATATAAAATGAATCAACCCGAATACACACCATATAAAGATGCGTTAAGTAAATCGATGGAGGAACTTTCTAAAAAAGATAATATCGTTTTCATCGGACAGCAGATTATCTATAGAGGGAATCCTATGAGTACTACTTTAGATAATGTAGACAAAAACTTAATGATTGAATTGCCTGTAATGGAGGAAACACAAATGGGTATGAGTTTAGGATTAGCTATGGTAGGAAAGTGCGTAGTTACATTTTATCCACGTTGGGATTTTATTATATCAGCTACTAATCAGTTGGTTAATCATTTGGATAAATACGAAATGATGACCGGAGTTAAACCTCACATCTTAATTAGATTGGGAAAAGGTTCTGATAAACCATTAGACCCTGGACATCAACATAAAGGAAACTACTTAGATGAATTTAAATCTCTATGTAAGAATATAGAATTTCACGATTTAAAATCGTGGCAAGATATAGAGTTAGGTTACAAATACGCTATGGATAATGTAGGAATACATTGTTTAGTTGAATATCCTGAACTATACTATGCATCTTAATTTTGTATATGATAATAAGATAAAAGATTTATGTCTACCAAACGGGCAACCACCTGAAGTGTTGGATGCGGCGATGAGGTGGATAATCGAAAATAAATCTACCGATGGCGGACATTTAGTAAAATACCTATTCTCCAAATTTTCAAATGATATTACCGTAATGGGTAATAATATGGGGTTTCAGATTTTAACATTGAATGAGTATAATCAGAAATACGATGTTAAGATGAAAACTCACCATATAGATGATGTGATAAAAAAGTGGGATGAATATAAGGGAAAGAAGTTCTTTTATATATTAGAACCATTTGGTCATATCAATTTTTTTAAGAACAATTATGAAGGAGTAAGTTACGGATTGTTTGAAAAAATAAAAAAGATAAATGCAACTATCTTAATCAATTATTCACATGAAGGGCATTTAAACGAATTTTTTATATTAGAGATATTAAAGAAACTAAAATACAAAAAGGTTATTTTTATCTATAATGATTATCTAAATGATTTCTCAAATATAGCATCTAAAAATATAAGTTTTATTCCATTTAATTATTATCTAAACAGAAGTGCAAAATACTTTCAAAGTAATTTGAAAGATAACTATATTCCAGAATTATTAGATTACTCACACAAACAATTTCATTTCCTAAGTTTTAATCAATGGTTACATCATCATCGTATAAACATTATAACAAATGTGTTTAAGAATGATTTACAATCTAAATTCTTAATTTCATTTAATCCAAAGTTCTATGAAAGTTTGGGAGAGCATAGATTTGATTATGAAAACCAAATAAAAGAATTAGGATTATGGGAGGATTATCAATATGTGCTAACTCTACCAGAACATAGAGTAGATTTTGATACAACTCTTAAGATAAGTGGGTATGGTTTCGAAGACATATCAGTTTATAAAAAATCATTTATAAGTTTGATTAGTGATACTATATTCTTTAAACAACAGGGTTTCATATCGGAAAAAATATTTAAACCGATAATGTATCTACAACCATTCTTAATAGCAGCACCTCCACTATATTTAAAAGCAGTTAGAGATATGGGATTCAAAACATTTGATGGATTTATAGATGAGAGTTATGATATTGAGATGGATGATATGAAAAGATTATCTATGGTAAACAATGAAATCAATAGAATTTGTAATATACCTATAGAGGAGTTAAAGGTACAAATTAAAGAAATAGAGAATATTTTATTATATAACCAAATGAAGCTTCTTACTTTCGATTATGAAATGGCAGAAGTTAATTTATGTAAAGAGATTTTAGGTGAAGAATATAAAGTTAATTTATTGTAATGGGTGTTCCCATAGTGCAGGAGGAGGATTAGAAACTAATCGAAAACTTAGTGATAATAAAACCTATATTAGGGATTATTATAAAAATAGATATGATGTGTGGTGGGATTCACAAAAAGAGATAACATATTCACATCGATTAGCTAAGATGATTGGTTGTGATGTTCTGAATGAAGCAGCAAGTGGAGGAGGGACAGGTAGAGTAATCAGAATGGCATATCAATTTGTACAAGATAATTTTAAAATAAAAGATGAAATATTTCTTATTTTAGAATTACCATCTATCGGCAGATTAGATTTATTTTCAAAAGTATTGGGTGATTATATAATAGCTAATATTCAGTATAAAAGCCACGATTATAGAGATGATACTATAACATATTTTAATGCCTGTAGAGATTACTCATTTGATGAAGATATAGGGAAGATTGGAGCACGTAATATACGAACGTATTTAGAAAACTTTCACACGAGAAAATCGGAATATGTTAAGATAGCAAGGGAAATAAACACATTTTTAACATATCTGAAATATTATAATATAAAGTTCATATTTACAAATGGTGAATTTAATGCTAGTATTTCCTCTGAATTGAAGAAGAATAATTTGATTAATATTAAAATGGGGAATAGGGTAATTACTGATTTTCACCAATTTTCGGTGGATACTAAATCTACAATAGCAGAAGAAACTGAGTTATTGACTATGGATTTACATCCTGGTTATTTTGCTCATATGAAATTTGCGGAATTATTGGATGGTTACATAAAAGAGAAATACGATACTTTTTGATATTTATTAGAGATATGAATAGTTTAACTCAATTTTTAGTGGACGGGATTCTTTTGGAAGGGATAGAGAAGACCATAGTGGTATATTCCGGAAGATTTCAACCTTTTCATAAGGGACACTTTGCAACCTATGAGAATCTTATAAAGAAATTTGGTAAGGATAGTGTGTACGTTGCAACATCTAATAAAACTGATAATCAAAAATCTCCATTTAATTTTAGGGAGAAAAAGATGATTATGCAGAAGATGTTTGGTATTCCTTCTAATAAAATAGTAGAGGTTAGAAACCCATATGCACCGATGGAAGTATTGGCTAATTATCCGGAAGAAACAACTGGGTTTATTACAGTAGTTGGTGAAAAGGATGAAATGAGATTAAGTGGTAAGTACTTTACTCCATATAAGGGTAAGGTAGAAATGGGATATAGAGATAAAGGTTATGTGTATGCATCACCTTCTCAATCAAACCCAATTAGTGGAACTGAAGTTAGAAATTGGTTAAAGGCTGGAGATGAGCAATCTAAAAAAGATTTCCTAAAAGCATATCCTAAATTTGATGAGAGTATATTCAAATTAATAACACTTAAGTTATCTAAATTATCAGAAGAGGTTATATCGGAGATAGCTGGAACAGGTGGAATTGAATCAGATGGTGAACCGGATTCAGGATATACTCCCGATGGTATTTTAAGAATTATAGATAGAGGTAAGCCTGAGCCTTGGTTAAAGCAATTAGGAATGAAGCAAATCGACAAACCTAGAGCTGATGCAATGAGGGGTAAGGGTAAGAGTAAAGATACCGAATCTCAATTCAGAAAATTATACTATAAGGTTCAAAATATAAAAGGAACTGATTTAAACCCTGCAACCCAGCCTCATAAAGTTGAAGATTGGGAAGAAGTGGATGCGGGGAAGAAAGTTAAAAAGATAAAAAGATTTTGGGAAGGTAAAGTTGAATATACAGATGATGATGCTGATAATAATATTAGACATCCTAGAGAAGTTCCACATCCATCTGGATTAGGAGTTGATGATTTAAAAGTTCCCAATCCTTATCTTAGGCAACCTAAAACACCAAACACTCCCAATGGAAGCGTAATGGGAGGTATAACTAAACCAACTGAAAAGGATTCCAATATAGGAATGGCACAGAGAGATTTGGCTAAAAAATGGGCTTCAATTCACGCAACAATTAAAGGGCCAGTTAAACCATTTAGAGAGGATACAATTCCAGGTGGATTAGCAAAAGGAATGACACTTAATGATATTGCAAAAAAACATAATGTAAGTGTTGATACTATTGTAAAAGACCTTAAGAAAGGAATGAAAGTTGAGATGGAACACACTACTGATGTTAATGTAGCAAAGGAAATAGCGTTTGACCATTTGTATGAAGACCCAAAATACTATGATAAACTTTCAACGATAGAGAATATAAACGAAGGGCCTACTAAAGGATTGTATGGTGGAACTATTAAAATCGGAGGAACACCTGTAAAGATAGAAGTAGAGTTATTCGGAGCAGATAATCAAACAAAGGAATTCATTACAAAGGTAATTCATATAGATAAACAATATCAGAGTAAATTACCAATAGGTTCTACGTTTAAAATCCCTGCGAGAATATTCAGAACTCCAGGAGGTGGATGGTATAAGATTAAGAATAAAGCATTTGAAATGGCGAAAGCTGATATGGATGCGGTTGAAAAATATGCAGATTCTCAAATGAGTCCAGAGGATGTAGAGTTAGGAAAAGAAACCGACCATTTCTTTCAAAGGTTAAACGACCCTAGAAACGGTAAGGAAATATCTCCGGCGGAATTAACTGGATTCTTCAAAAGATTAGCAAAGAACAAAAAGAAATTCCTAGAGTTCTTAAAACAATATAGAGAATTTGTAGTAACGGATAATCGTTCTAAAATCAATATAGCTTTCTTAAAAGTGACTAATAGATTGATTGCTAAGACGGTAATGAGAAAAGCGGATTTCAAATCGGCAACTCCTGTATTCACTACTGAATCCCTAATAATGGAAGGTGGTGCATACGGACATATGAATCATCCATTTGATGTACAGATGAATCTTACATTTGCTGATTTAAAGAATATAGTTAAACAAGCATTAAATGGTAAGTTGGAATTAGCTAGAGAGAAGACAGATGGGCAGGCGTTGGCTATTAGTTGGGTAAACGGAAGATTGGTAGCAGCAAGAAACAAATCACATTTAAAGAGTAAGGGTAAAGATGCAATGGGAGTTCAGGATGTAATCAGTAAGTTTGCTGGTAGAGGTTCTGTATCAGATGCGTTTACGTTTGCAATTAAAGATTTAGAATCAGCGGTAAGAGGATTATCTGATACTGACAAGAAAAGTATATTCAAAGATGGTAAATGTTTTATGAATTGTGAAATCATTTATCCAGAGAATACAAACGTAGTTCCATACGGTACATCATTATTAGTATTTCATGGAACAATGGAATATAACGAAAGTGGTGATGCAGTAGGAGAAAATCCTGCAGCAGGTGCTAAGTTGGCGGCAATGGTTAAAAAGATAAACGCAGATGTTCAATCTAAGTTTACTATACAAGGGCCTCCGATTCAAAAACTGCCTGTTAATAAAGATTTAAAAGCTAAACAATCGGTTTATCTAGCAATGATAACTAAACTTCAGGGTGAGTTTGGATTAACCGATAAGAATGGTGTAGCAGATTATCATCAGGCTTGGTGGAGACAATTTGTAGATAAAAATGCACCTTCATTAGATGAACAACAGAAAATAGGATTAGTTAAGAGATGGGCGTTTGGAGATAAGAGTTTCCGTTTAGCTGATATCAAAGATACTAAATTAAAAGCGTGGGCAGACCAAACTGATAAGAAAGACCAGGCTAAAATAACAAAGGATAATCTTCTTAAGTTTGAAGAGATATTCTTAGGAGTTGGTGCAGATGTTCTTTCATTTATGACATCGGTATTAACTGCAAATCCGGAAGCGGCTAAACAAGAAATGGTGGGTAGACTAGAAACTGCTATATCATCTATTAGAGCAACCGGCGATGCGAAAAACTTAGCTAAATTAGAAATAGAATTGACTAGATTAAATGCTTTAGGTGGGTTTGATAAGATTGTTCCAAATGAAGGTATTGTATTCTCTTATAAGGGAGCAACGTATAAATTAACAGGAGCATTTGCACCATTGAA
>Ga0181358_1001215_pt1 | contig 11863 bp, 15 predicted proteins | sample Fa13VDMM110SD_FD_130096 | JGI IMG/M metagenome (GOLD analysis project Ga0181358, IMG submission 130096) | Freshwater viral communities from Lake Michigan, USA - Fa13.VD.MM110.S.D | ecosystem: Environmental > Aquatic > Freshwater > Lake | place: USA: Michigan | collected 2013-09-24
GTAGTAGTCACCTTCGGTACTGCTAACACCGATATTTCCCAGTATGTAGGATCAATCACTTTGTCCACGACTGCTGCTGAAGTTGCGACTACAGCAATGGGTTCTTCGGCTGTGACACGCATCCAAGGCTTGATCGACAACTCGGTCACGCTTGAGTTGCATCAGGACTACCCAACGATCGAGAAGTTGTTCTACGATGCGTTCGTTGCTGGTACTGCTGTGCCAATGACTGTGAAGCCAAACGGAACTGCTGCTGCTTCGTCTGCTAACCCACAGTATGCGTTCAACGCTTTGCCTGTGTCTTGGACTCCTGTTGCTGGTGCTGTTGGTGACTTGGCTGTTGTCAGCATCACCTACCCAATCTCTGGTGCAATCACCAAGACTGGCACTGGCGCATAGTTTCAACATAACAACCCTTACCTGCGGAGGTATATATGAAGATTGCACTTGAACTTACAAGTGCGCTCGATGGCAAGTCACGAACCATTGTCGCTGCATTCCCAGACTTCATTGCGTTTGAAGGCAAGTTCAATCGAAGCGTTGCCAAGTTTGAAACAGAACTCACATTGACTGACCTTGCGTATTTGGGTTGGCATGCTGAGCATCGGTTGAAGAAGACTGGCCTTGACTTTGAATCATGGTGTGTTGAGATTGAGTCGTTGTCTTTGGGAGATGCCAATGATGGCGTGATCGTCCCTTTGGAGATCAGTCAGCCCATTGGATGATTGCGTTCCTGTCTTGTGAGACAGGGATCGCGCCTTCGGTGTTGCTGGCAGAATCGCCAAGAATGTTGTTCACGATGTTTGCTTATCTTCGTTGGAGGGCAATTCATCTAGGGAAGTAGTGTGGGTGCATGTCGTTTCTTGGTGCAGCCCTCGGTCGAGCAGGTGCAGTTTCTATCGCACCATCACGGACAACAAATGATCCGATAATCATTGAGGGCTTGGCTGAGTTCTTGCGTAAGGCTGCGAAGGCTGATGAGCGGTTCAACAAGGAGATGCGAATTGCATCGCAGAAGGTAGCTGACAATCTTGTTGTCAAAGCCAAGGTAGAGGCTGGTTCTATCACCCGTAGCCGTCAGGCCACTGAGGTGATGAAGGGTATGCGGGCTAGGCGTGACCGGATTCCAACTGTCAAGTTGGATGAAAAGTCTGGATTTGTTTCAGCATCTCGCCCCAATCGCACTCGCAAGCGCAAGGTGACCAGGGGTGACGTGTTCTTTGGTGCCGAGTTCGGTGGCAAGCGAACCCCGAAGACCCAGCAGTTCTTGAGGCATCGAGGCAAGGCAGGGTATTTCTTCTGGCCTACGGTCAGGAAAGAGAAGACCACAATCGCCAACGAATATCTGGACGCAATCCAAAAGGTGCTAGACGATCTAGCCCGATAGTTGACTTCGGCTGAGGTTCCACTACCCTGATAGGTAGGGAGGTAGTCATGGCAGTTCTGTTCAGCAATGTGAAGGCGATTGAGCCGAAGCCGTTGGCTTCGTCGTGGGATCAGTTGCGTGAGCTGCTGTCGTACCACGAGGAGAATGCTTCCAAGACTGATGGGGCTTTGTGGTCTCCTGTTGAGTACTACCCTGACACGACTCGTGGCAACCGTAATGTTCGGTTCATTGAGGCGTTGGTGGTGGACATGGACGGTGAGTCGTTCCGTGAGGCAAGGCTTGATGGGTTGGAGTGGTTTGCGTATTCAACCTATTCGCATCATGATGATGATCCTCACTATCACTTGGTGTTGCCTTTGGCTGAGCGTGTGCCTGCTTCATTGTGGCGGGCGGTTTGGGAGGGCTTGCATCAACGGTTGAATCTTGTTGGTGACCCTCAGACGAAAGACCCTGCACGGTTGTTCTATCTTCCACAACATGCACCAGATCAGACCTTTGAGTTTCATGAGGGTCGTGGTGCTTTGTTGGATACCGATTTCAGTTGGGATGTTGTTGAGCAACCGAAGCCCGTCAAGTCTCGGCAGGTTCGTGAGCCTCGTGCGCGTCGCCATGAATCGGTGTTGTTGTCTGAGGCTTGGTGGAATGAACCTGTTGATTTGTCGTGTTGGGCTGGTTTGGAAGGTAAGGATTTGTATCGTGTGATGGCTTCAGAGTTTCGTGCTTTGCGTCAGCAGTTGGGGGCATGCGAGTAGAATCGGCGCATGGCTGGTGAGCGCACGTTTGTTGTCAAGTTTCTTGCAGATACCAATAGGGCTACTTCTGGCTTCAATAAAATCAATGCAGGTCTGAAAGGTCTGAACAAGGCGACTGGTGGATTGATCCCAGGTTTCAGCAGCATTGGTGTCGCTGCGACTGCTGCGTTTGGTGCTGTTGCTGCTGGGTTGACTGTGGCGGCGAAGGCTGCGATTGAGGATCAGAAGTCTCAGGTCGAGTTGCAGCGTCAGCTTGAGGCCACCTTCGGTGCGAATGAGGCGTTGACTACTTCTGCTGAGAAGTATATTTCGGTGACCCAGTTACGCACCGGCACAAGTGACACAGAGTTGCGTGACTCGCTTGGCACTTTGGTTCGTGCAACTGGTGATCTGACTAAGTCACAGGATTTGTTGAACACTGCTCAAGATATTTCTGCGGCAACAGGTCGAGACTTGGGTTCGGTCACTTTGGCGTTGGCTAAGGCCAGCCAAGGTCAGTTCACTGCGTTGTCTCGACTTGGTATTCCGCTTGATGACCAGACGAAGAAGTCAAAAGATTTCGGTGCTGTTCTTGACACGTTGAATGGTCAGTTTGGTGGTGCTGCTGATGCAGCTGCTAACACGTTCGGTGGTGCGTTGAAACGGACACGCACAGTCATTGGTGAGGCAGTTGAAACGATTGGTTTTGCAATCTTGAACAATGAGTTATTCAAAGATTCAATTTTGAAGTTGCCTAATGCTTTACAGGCTGCGATTGATGCTTTCGGTGATCGAGGTTTAAGAGGTGCTCTTTCTGCCTTTGTTGACAATCTTGGAATCGTTGGTGCCTATGCCAAACTCATCGGTCTGTCTGTTTCTGCATCGTTTGCTGATATGGCTAACAAAGCCACACAATCCTTGGCTCTTATTGGTTTAGGTGCGAACCTTGCGTTAGGCGTTGTGAATACTTTGGCAGGAACCGAACTCAAGTTGGCTGATCCTGGTCAAACTCAGAAGGCAGCCGATGACGCTCGAATCGCATTTGAACTTCAACAGGGAGTCATTCGCAATCTCAAGACAGATTTGAATCTTGCCGCCAATGCACAGAAAGGTATGAGCGCAGAGACGAACAGGATGACTCAGATCGCCAAGTCTTTCGGGATCGAAATCAAGGGTGCTAGTTCTAGTGTTGGTGATTTGGATGGCAAACTTGGTGGAACTTCTAAGACTGTCAAGACTGCGGCAGAGAAGTTGAAGTTGTACACCGATGCGTTGAAGTCGTCATCATCTGCACAGAAGGCCTTCACTCAGGCGCAGAAGGATTCCAAGCGGGCTAATGAGGCGAAGGCTCAGGCTGATGCTGATCTAGCTACAGCGGAAGCGAACTTGGCGCAGATCACTGCTGGGTTCGGTGCTGATTCTCCACAGGCTAAGGCGGCTTTGTTGGCGTTGGATAAGGCTCAGCGTGGTGTTGAGCGGGCTGGGTATCGGATTGAGCAGTCGACGTTCGCTGTGAAGGATGCCGAGTTGGAGTTGGCAAAGGTTCGCAAAGACCCTGAGTCTTCTCCTCAGGCTGTTCGTGAGGCTGAGATTGCGTTGGCTGAGGCGAAGTTGGCTTTGAAGGATGCGATTGATGATCAGACTGATGCGACGGGTGAGTTGATTGAGAAGAATGATTTGGTGGATGAGGCGATCTCTGGTGCTACTGCCACGACGAAGGTGTATAAGGATGCTTTGCTTGAGGTCAACGAGGCCAAGAAGAAGCAGGCTGATGCTTCGCAGGCTGTGGCTGATGCTATTGAGCGAGAGGCTGACGCTCAGGAGCGTTTGAATGATGCTGAGGAGAAGCGGGGTGAGTTGGCGAAGTTGTATCCGAAGATTGCTGCTGGTGTTCCGAATCCGATGGCTGTTTCTGCTGATGTTCCTGCTTCGGTTCGTGGCAATCCGTTCACCGGTACATTCCCACAGAACTCTGGACAGACGGTCATCAATGTGAATGCTGGGTTGGTGTCTAGTCCTGATCAGGTGGCTCAGGAGATTCAGGACATTCTGAATCGTCGTGCCAGGAACAATGGAGGGAACCCGTTCACGGGGACGTTCGGCTGATGGCGAAGGTTATGAAGTGGGGGGAAACGGTCAAGGTGTTGTTGGATGTCGGCTTCGTGTCTGACCAATTTGAACTTGACTCTGACAGTATCTCGTCAGAACTTGACGGTGACTATGTCTTAGACGGAGCCACAGACTTTGTGGACATCACCGAATATGTGACATCGGTGAACATCAATCGTGGACGTGCCACACAACTTGACGCATTCAACGCAGGCAACTGCTCGATCGTTGCAGATGACAAAGCGTCTGGCCGTCAGTTTGATCCGTTGAACACTGACTCGGATTGGTATCAGGGTTCATTGGGTATCGCACCGAAACGCCAGGTGCGGGTGTTTGGCGGTTCGGCTGGTACAGCAGCAATGTTCTCTGGCTATCTGTTTGATATGAACATTGATTATGCGGAACCACAGTTGTCATCGGCTGCGATCACGGCTGTTGATGCTTTGGCACAAATATCGCAGACCACTTTGGTTGGGTTTACTCCTTCATCGGAGTTGACTTCGGCTCGTGTGAACACCATCCTGAACAGGTCTGAGGTGGCTTGGTCTACAGCGTTGCGCAGTATCGCTACTGGTCAGGCAACGTGTGGGACGGTTGCTTATGAGGATGCGACGAATGCGTTGGCTGCTTTGCAGGCTGTGCAGTTTGCTGAGGATGGCCGTCTGTTTGCTAACAGGTCTGGGTTGCTTGAGTTTGATCCTCGGGTGTCAGTTTCGTTTGGTACGGCTGTGGCAAGTTTGGGTGGGACTGCGGTGGGTGCGATCCCGATCTTGTCGTTGTCAAATCTGTATGGTGCTGAGACTGTGGTGAACCGTGCATCGGTGCAGATATCTGGTGGGACAGTATCGAGCATCGCGAATGGGACGGCTTCGCAGGCTGAGTATGGGATCAAAAACTTTTCGTTGACAGATATCCCGTTGGCGACTCAGGCTGCTGGATCGGCGTTGGCTGAGAACTTGGTGGGACGGTTCTCGGAGCCGGTGGTGAAGTTCAATGAGGCTACGGTGCTGGTGAACATGTTGACTGCCGCCCAGCAGGAACAGATCGCAGCCCTAGAAATTGGTGACATCTTGACCGTCACCAGAGTGTTCGAGTCCGGTGCGCCCCTCACCGTCACTCAAGATGTCGTTGTCGAATCCATTCAACATCGACTCAGCCCTGCCAGACATGAAGTGAATATCGGCTTGGGACAGGTGCAGTTGCTCACACCGTTTATACTTGACACATCAAAACTTGATGCTGCAAATGTTGCACTAACATAGGAGAATCATGGCAACACCTTTCCCATTCACTTTCGGGCAGAAGTTGACTAGCGCACAAATGAATGCGATTACGACTCTTCCGATCAACGATCAGACCGCTTCCTATACGGCTGTGCTAGGTGATGTCGGCAAACGCATTGTCATGAATGTGGCGACAGCAAACACGGTCACAATCAACAACTCGATATTTGGTGTTGGTGACACAATCTTCATCGCTAACAAAGGCGCAGGCACGTCAACGATCACGGCTGGTGCAGGCGTAACAATCAACACATCAGGATCACTTGCATTGGCGCAACACGGAGGTGGCACACTCGTAGCATTGTCAGCGTCAGTCTTCACTTTTTTTAGCGGTGGCGGTGCAACTTATGGGGCGGCAACCGGTGGAAGTTCGTCAAGTATTACGGTTGGCGGCATAAATTACACGTTGTTGACTTTTACTACTGATGGAACATTGACGGTCAGCAAGGCTGGCTTGTTTGATGTGTTGTTGGTTTCGGGTGGTGGTGGGGCTGGTGGCGGAAACTCTAGTTTTGGAAATCTTGGCAGCGGCGGCGGTGGTGCTGGTGGTGTTTTAATTTCTACGGTTTATCTTGACGCAACAACCTATACGGCAGATGTCGGTGCTGGTGGGGCTGGAGGTGCAGCTGATGCTGCGGTTGCAACTTTTGGTGCTAAGTCAAGTTTAGGAACTTTGTTATCTGTCGCTGGTGGTGGTGCTGGTCAGGGCACTACTGGACCAAATAGTTTTACTACTTTAGGTGCAAGCAATGGCGGTTGTGGCAGACAAATTACAAACCCGCCAGCAACAACTATTGACCAAAATGCTGGCAAAATTGGTGGTGCAGGTGCGACTGAAGCAGGCGGCGGGGGCGGAGGTTTTTCGGTGGCAGGGACAGCCGCGGTTACTAACACGGCTGGCGCAGGTGGAAACGGATACGACCGAAGCGCATTCATCGGCGGCGCGGCCTCATTTGTTGCGACAGGCGGCGGAGGAGGAGGTTCAACCGCTGGAGGCGCTGGAGGCAATAGTTCGGCAAACAGCAACGCAGGCAAAACTACAGGCACAGGAAACTCAGCAACAGCCAACACAGGTTCAGGCGGCGGAGGCACTTGCGGAAACTTTGCAGGTGGTGCCGGCAGTAGCGGCATAGTTTATGTGAGATTCAAGTCATGACAAACAAGACAAAGAATGTCGTAGGATAGGAGTACTTATGGGAGCCAACGCAGTAACTACAGTCCCCGTGTATGTGTCAGGAGAGACCCTGACCGCAGCGGATATGAACATCACGAACTCTGGCATCCCTGTGTTCAGCGGTACAGCGACACGCAATGACGCTTTTGGCGGTAGTGGCGAGAAGGTTTTGGCAGAAGGCCAGTTCGCCTATCTAGAAGATTCCAACGCTACGCAGTATTACGATGGCGCGGCTTGGCAACCAGTCGGTGCAAGCGGCTTAGTATTGATTAGTAGCACAACTATTGGAACAGCAGTTTCTAGCGTTACGGTATCTAACGCGTTTAGTGCAACATACGACAATTACAAAATTGTTGTTTCTGGTGGCGCTGCAAGTGCATCTAATATTTTGCGATTGACTTTGGGTGCTACGGCGACAGGTTATTACGCAGGTGTTTGGGACGTTAGTTTTGCTGGCCTTTCTGGTGCAACAGGTCAAGCAAATACAGCATTTTGGGTATTCGGTTTAGGTGAAACTAACGGTTTGTCTGCAATTAGCGACATTTCAATGCCATTTGCAAGCGATCAAACATATTTTGTTAGCAATTCAGTTGCGTTAAAAACTACTGAATTTATGCGAATTGCAAACGGTTTTTTAAACGACACAACAAGTTACACGGCGTTTACCATTACTGCTTCAACAGGCACATTTACAGGCGGCACAATAAAAGTTTACGGATACGCAAACAGTTAGGACAATGACGATGGGCTACAAAATCCAAATAGACAATTTAGTGCGTGACGCTACCGATGAGGAAGCCGAGTCGTTTGACGCACAACAAGCCGAAGCAGAAAAACAAGCAAAAGCGAAAGCAGATAAAGTTGCCGCACGGCAGGCAGTCCTTGACAAACTTGGACTAACAGCAGATGAAGCCGCCGCGTTACTGGGCTAAGTGATGTGCGGTTCACACGCTGGCTGATAGTTCTCCCTGCTGTAGTTCTCAGTTTCTTTCCGTTTGTTGTTCGTGCTGATGCGGTTCAAGGCTTGGATGCCTCTTACTACGTTGTAGACGAGATACCGCCTCAGCAGTCAACGAGTTTGTATACGTTGTGTGCGAGTGAGGTTGAGAACAATATCAATCGCAGTTATGACGGTGAGCCGGTTGAGGGTTGTCCTGATGATCTGTTCATGGTGCATCTGACGGGCTTCATCACGATCCCTGTGCATGAGTCGATTGAGTTCATGTTGGCTTCTGATGATGGTGGTGAGATCACGATTGGTGGCAACACGTTTGGTGTTTGGTATGACCAAGGCTGCACCTGGACGATGTCGGGCAATCTCAACCTTGAGGCTGCAAGTGTTCCGCTTCAACTCTTTATGTATGAGAATGGTGGTGGTGCCTGCCTGATGTTGGCTTGGAAGATTGACGACGGTCAGTGGGAGATTGTGCCGGACGAAGCGTTCACCACCAGTCCTGCGGCCTCAACAACAACTGATGTGACCACAACAACTGTCAATGTGTCCACAACGGTTCAGTCGTCTACTTCTTCCGCACCCCAAACAACATTGCCAGAAGTAGAGCCGACCATGCCAGAACAATCAACAACGTCTTCATCAACAACCTCCACGTCAAGTACGACTACAACTTCAACAACTCAAGTAACAACAACTACCACCTTGACGGTTGTCCCAACCACAACCACCACAGAACCCGTATCACCACCGCCAGCGCAGCCACCTGCAACGGTTGAGCCACCACCCACAACGATGCCAGCACCACCAGATACGGAACCCACACCACCAGAGACACAACCAAGTCCACTAGAAACAGCATCACAACCTCTAGAAACAAACCCTACTGTTCCTCCAACCCAAACGATACCGTTCGTCACAAACCCACCAGACGCGCCACAAGCCCCCGAGACACTCCCAATCCCTGACACCGCACCACCGCCACCCCAGACCGCCCCAGCCCCACCAGACGTGAAAGAAGCCTTGACCGTAGAACAGTTTGATGCCGTCATCGAACAGCTCTCCGAAGCAACCGAAGAACAAATCGTTGCCCTAGTCGACGACCTCATCACCAAAGACCTAGACACCAGCCAAGCCGCAGCATTCGTCTCAAGCCCTGAAGTGCTTGCCGCCATTACCAGTGTTCAGGCTGAGGCGTTGTTCAATGAGATCAGCACCGAGCAGTTGAGCGTGGAGCAAGCTGCTGAGGTTGTCGCTGCGGTGCAGGATGCGCCGTCTGAGGTGCGTGAAGCGTTTGAGTCGGTGTTGAATATCTTCTCAGGGTTCGCCGATAGTTATGTTCCGGTTGATTCACGCATCCCTGTGTCTGAGCGTCGTGCGTTAGTTGCGTTGGGTGCGGTACTATTAGCGGCAAGTCCTGCGCCTACTTTACGGAGACGACAATGAGATTCTGGGGCGAGATTCACGCACTCCTCTGGACTATCGGCGCATCCATCATCACGATTGGCACGTTGTCTGGGTTCACCCAGCAGCTTGCCATCTGGGTGACGGTTGGAACTTTGTGTCTTCATCTTGTGGGTGTCCTAACCAAGAAAGAAGACAAGTCATGAAGAAGATTCAAGATGTCGCTAGCCGCATTGTGGCTGTGTTCCTATCGTCAGCACTAGCAATCGTGGGCGGCTCGGCAGTTTTAGCCCCCGAACTCGCCATCTGGAAATCGGCATGTCTTGCCGGATTCGCAGCTTGCGCAACCGTGATTCAGAAGTTGGCCGCCGCATCGCTTGACGGCAACCTCAGCATGGAAGAAATCAATGAGGCGTTCGGCGCAAAGAAGAAGTAGCCATGACCAAGATGCCTTGGCCTGTGGTGCCGATCAAGTTCTGTGAACATCTCAAAGGCAAGAAGCCGTCCGAGATCACAACACCAATGTTGCGTCGACTGTCCTGTGGCGGAATGATGCACCATTGTGCAGCTCGTGCAGTTGAGGCAATGATTGCGGCTGCGAAGGCTGACGGTGTGAAGTTGACTCCGACTTCCAGCGGCGACACATTCCGCAGCATCCAACAACAGACCGCTGGGTTCGTCGTTCGCTACAGCAAGACCCCTTTGCCCAATGCCTCGACACGAACTTGGAATGGTGAGAAGTGGTACCTCAAGCCTGGCAACGCACCACTAGCTGCACCAAACGACGACCCAAAGACCTGCTCACGTCACATGCTTGGTATTGCCATAGATATTGCGAATACTGGCAACAAGAAAGTGATGGATTGGCTGCTTGCCAACGAGCAACGCTTCGGCTTTAGCCATGAGGTTGTGGAGATGCCTGGTGCTGAGCCTTGGCATATTCGGTTCACTGAAGGGCAAGCCATGCCTCAAGCCGTCCTCGATTATGAAGCGACACTCCCCGCATGATGGACTGGGGAATCGTTCTCGCAGCTCTAATCGGCTTGGTTGGCACTGTGTTGACAACGCTGATGATGGCGTTCCGCAAAGAGAACCACGAAGACCACGCAACGGTGATGGAAGCAATCCGCACCATCGGTGGAAATGTGGACAAGATCGACACTAAGTTGGATTCACACATCGACTGGCATCTCAAGGGGACTAACAGTGGGCAAGTTTCTCAACGAAATACGGCAAGAAAGCCCACAAAAAAGGCGTGACCGAATCAGCGAAATCGTTGCTGGACTCAACGACCAAGACGGCAAAGACCTACTAGAAGCCCTGATTGATCCAACGATCACACCAGCCCAAATCATCAAAGCCCTCCAAGCGCGAGGGATAACACTTCACGGCTCAATCATCACCAGATATCGGGCAACCAATGTCGCTCGCTGACACCATCCGCAACGGACTCACCCCAGCATGGCCAGTGGTAACACCAGGCAAACGGTACACAGTCCCCAAACTCAACATCCAACCACCCACCGTCGGTGTGTATGAGAAAGCAGTCATCCTGCCCGACATGCAGATCGGCTACTTTCATCAAGCCAACGGAACACTAGAAGCCATCCACGATGAAGACGCAATCACCTGCGCCTTAGCCATCGTCAAAGCAGCCAAACCCTCACAAGTCGTCCTCGTCGGCGACAACCTAGACCTTTGCGAGTTTGGCAAATACCGCTACACCCCTGCCTTCGCCCGCACCACCCAAGCCGCCATCGACCGTGCCACCGAACTATGCGCCCAGATCAGAACGCTCGCACCGAAAGCCCGCATCATCTGGATAGCAGGCAACCACGAAGAACGCCTCGGCAACATGATCCTCGACTCAGCCTCCGCAGCCTTCGGGCTTCGACGTGGACACACACCGCACGACTGGCCTGTCATGTCAGTGCCATATCTGTGCAGGCTTGACGAGTCCGAAGTCGAGTACCTGAGCGGCTACCCAACTGGAGTGCATTGGGTGAACGAACGCCTGCACGTTATTCACGGCGACAAGGTCGCATCAGGTGGCTCGACTGCCCACAAGTATTTGGCAACACAAAAGACCTCAGTGATCTTCGGTCACATCCACCGGCGTGAATGGGCTGAACGGACTAGAGATGACTACGACGGTGCGAGAACGATCTTGGCTGCGTCTCCAGGATGTTTGGCACGAACAGATGGAGCTGTGCCATCCACTCGTGGCGGCCACGACCTTGATGGCAGACCGTTGTATCGGTCGGAAGACTGGCAACAAGGCTTGGCAGTTGTTGAGTACGAACCTGGTGACGGCGACTTCAACCTTGAACTCGTACCCATCCGTGACGGTTGGGCAAGGTGGCGCGGCGTAGATTATTTGGCAGGCAACTCATGAATCCGATTGTGTTGGTGACGTGGGCTGACACACATTCTGGTGGGATCGGTTGGACACCAATCACCGACATCGACCAAGACGAATACATCATCAAGACATGCGGGTTCTTATTGGCCACCTGTGATGGTGGGAAAAAAGACCATGTCACCGTGTACCAATCCGAAACCGAGGACGGCGACCTCGACCACATTCTCCACATCCCTGTGGCAATGGTGCGTGGAATCAAGGTTTGCAGCCCCGAAACCCTTAGTTCATAGGGTTCGCAAAAGACAGTTCATTGCCAGTTCACCGACTAGGCTGAAGGACGGATCGTTCTGCGACCTCGGCGGGCGCATGGAACATCCCCCGCATCTCCCCTCCTTGGGTGCGGGTTATATATCGGACAAACGGAAGGCAACCTATTGAAACGCATTACCGCAATCGTCATA
>Ga0181358_1001216_pt1 | contig 11861 bp, 13 predicted proteins | sample Fa13VDMM110SD_FD_130096 | JGI IMG/M metagenome (GOLD analysis project Ga0181358, IMG submission 130096) | Freshwater viral communities from Lake Michigan, USA - Fa13.VD.MM110.S.D | ecosystem: Environmental > Aquatic > Freshwater > Lake | place: USA: Michigan | collected 2013-09-24
TACATGAAAGAAAAATTTCGTTATGTTAAGAAAGAGGATCGTAAAAAGATTCTTTTGTTATGCGATGATATTAGGATGCATTCCGGTATCGCAACTATGGCCAGAGAGATTGTTGTAGGAACATCTCACCACTTCAATTGGTTAAATCTAGGAGCTGCATTACAACATCCTGAAGCAGGAAAAGGATTTGATATCTCACAGGAGGTAAATAAGTTAACAGGTCTTGATGATTCATGGGTACGAGTTCTTCCTAACAATGGATACGGAGATGCAATGCAAATCAGACAATTGATTAACCAAGAACAACCAGATGCTATTTTTATTTTTACCGATCCAAGATACTGGACTTGGTTATTTGAAATAGAAAGAGAGTTAAGAAATCAAATTCCTTTAATGTACTTAAACATTTGGGATGACTATCCAGCACCTTTATATAACAAACCTTACTACGAGTCATGTGACTTGTTAATGGCAATCTCAAAACAAACTAAAAATATTAATGAAATAGTTTTAGAGGATTTAGCTGAAGATAAAGTTATTAAATACGTACCTCACGGTATTAATGAGGATGTCTTTTTTCCAATTACAAAAGACCATGAAATGTATTCAGGACTTCAAGACTTTAAGAATAACTTATTTGGAGGAAAAGATTATGAGTATGTAGTATTTTGGAACTCTAGAAATATTAGAAGAAAATCTCCAGGAGATGTAATTCTTTCTTATAGAATGTTCTGTGATATGATCGGAGAAGAGAAAGCTAAGAAATGTGCTTTAGTAATGCATACACAGCCTGTAGATGAAAACGGTACAGATCTTTATGCAGTAAGAGAAGCTGTATGTGATGATAGCTATGTGAATGTATTCTTCTCAGCTGATAGATTAGATTCAGCTCAAATGAATTTACTTTATAACATAGCAGACACTGGATTACTTATTACTTCAAATGAAGGATGGGGATTATCTCTAACTGAGACTATGATGGCAGGTACGATGATCATTGCCAACGTAACGGGAGGTATGCAAGATCAGATGAGATTTACAGATGAGAATGGTAAGTGGATTGACTTCACTTCTGACTTCCCTTCTAATCATAGAGGAACATATAAGGAGTGTGGTAAGTGGGCAGTCCCTGTATTTCCTTCAAACATTTCAATGGTTGGTTCAGTTCCGACTCCTTATATTTTTGACGATAGATGTGCACCTGAAGATGTAGCTAAAGCTTTATTGGAAGTTTATGAGATGGGGAAAGAAGAGAGAGACGAAAGAGGAGCAGCAGCTAGGGAATGGGTAACATCAGATGAATCAGGAATGTCAGCAAGACAGATGTGTGAGAATGTAGTTGTAGCAATGGATGAGACATTTGAAAAGTTTACTCCAAGATCTAGATTTGATTTATTCAAGATAACAGACAGGCCAAAGAAATACGTTAAACATAAATTAATATACTAGTTATGAGTAAACCAACATTAGTAGTAAGCTGCCCAGTTGATACTTACAGCGGGTACGGAGCAAGAGCAAGAGATTTTGTACAATCAATTATCGACTTAGACAAGTACGATGTAAAAATACTATCCCAAAGATGGGGTAATACTAGATTTGGATATTTAAAAGATCACAGTAACGAGTCTTTACTCTCTAGAATAGTACCTCAACTAACACAACAGCCAGATGTCTGGATACAGATTACTGTACCGAATGAATTTCAAAAGGTAGGTAAGTATAACATTGGAGTAACTGCCGGTATTGAAACTACAATCTGTGATGCTTCTTGGATACAGGGATGTAATAATATGGACCTAATATTAGTATCAGCACAACATGCTAAGACAGTATTTGAAGAGAGTAAATTCAATATGCAAGATAATAATACAGGACAGATTACAGGTCAATTAGGATTAACTACAAAGGTAGAAGTACTATTTGAAGGAGCTGATATAGAGAAATATACTCCGCTAGCCTTGCCGGTAAAATTAGACCTAGATAATATCGATGAGATGTTTTGCTTTCTTACAGTAGGGCATTGGCTTCCAGGAATACTTGGAGAGGATAGAAAGAATATTGGATATACTATCAAAGCATTTCTTGAAACATTTAAGAATAAGAAAGTAATGCCAGCACTTCTTTTAAAAGTACAAGCAGGATCAGGAACATCTATTATGGATAGAGAGGAAGTCTTAAATAGAATTGATGCAATTAGAAAGACAGTAAAAGGTAAATTACCAAATATATACTTACTACATGGTGAGATGTCTGATGCTGAGATTAATGAACTATACAATCACGGTAAAGTAAAAGCAATGATCTCTTTAACAAAGGGAGAAGGATTTGGAAGACCATTACTTGAATTTAGCCTAGTAAACAAACCAATTATAGCTTCAGGATGGTCAGGTCATATTGATTTCCTTGACAATCAATTCACAAAACAAATTGGAGGAGCTTTATATAATGTACATCCATCAGCAGCAGTTGATAAAATGATCTTAACAGAAAGCTCATGGTTCAGACCAGATGAAGCTCTCACAGGAAAAGCTTTAAAGGATGTATTTGAAGACTATAAAATATATAAAGAATTAGCGAAAAGACAAGGGCATAGAAGTAGAACACTATTCTCTTATGAGAAGATGAGAGAGACGTTAGATAACCTTCTAACACAGTACGTTCCTGAATTCCCTAAGCAAGTACAAATAAAACTACCTCAACTTAAGAAAATAGAATTACCAAAGCTTAAGAAAATAGGAGCAGATATAACAGGAGAAGGATTTTAATATAGAATAACATGGAAGAAAAAATGTCAGTGTGTCCACATTGTGGAGGAAATGCTTGCTATGAACAAGCAGTAACAGAAGAAGTAACAACAAGCTTTTGCTTTGGGTGTGGGTATTCAACTTCAACTCTAATGGTTGAAGGAGGGGAATTGGTAAACAAAACTCTAGAAGCATCACCAGAGCTTTACAAAGACCTTATGTTTATTGACGAAGATAAGAAAGTATGGTTTCCTTCTACAGTTACTCTTCCTGAAAAAGGAATGGTATTCTTAGATGGGAATTCAAAAGACAATTGGAGATGGGCTGCAGTAAACTCTATAGAGATCCTAGAAGAAGAAAGAGCAAAGTTTCCAAAAGGTCAAACAACCAAAATGGATATGAAAAACATTCAGCATTTTGAGAAAGAAGACTTCATGGAAGCATTGGATGCTATAAACTTCTTTGATGTAGAAGTTGCAAATAAAGAATAAATTTCATATATTTAAGGATGAAAATAAGTTATGCAATAACAGTTTGTAATGAATTGGAGGAAGTGAAAAGACTAGTCAACTTCCTCCTTTCCAACAAACGAAAGGAAGACGAGATAGTAATACTATACGATCAAAGTGGAGGTACTCAAGAAGTACTCAACTACCTGGATACAATTAAAACAGAAGTACAATTAAGAAGTGACTTTTTTAAAGGACACTTTGCTGATTGGAAAAACCTACTTACATCATACTGTACAGGAAATTACATCTTTCAAATAGATGCTGATGAGATTCCTCATATCAATCTAATACAAAACCTACCTGAAATGCTGAAGACTAATGATGTCGATATGCTTAGAATCCCTAGAGTGAATACTGTAGAAGGCCTAACTCAAGAGCATATTCAGAAGTGGGGATGGAATGTAAATGAAAAAGGATGGGTTAACTGGGCCGATTGGCAAATGAGAATCTATAAGAATGCTCCTCACATCAGATGGAAAAATAAAGTACATGAAGTATTAGAAGGATTCAAGATTCATGGAATGCTTCCACCAGAAGAGGAATGGGCTTTATACCATCCAAAGACAATTGACAGACAAGAGAAACAAAACAACTACTACGATACATTATGACATCATCTAAAACTAATTTAGAATCAACAGTCAATAGAGAGGGGAAGCTTATTACACAGATCATTCACTTCGAAGGAGGTATTAAGAGAACCTTTGATGGAATATTACCTGAGACAATAAAGCAAGGACAGTTCACTAAGATGAGAAGATCGAACGGTTCTTTATTGGCAATAAATGATGACAAGGTATTGTGTATAGAAATTTTTGAAGAAAAATAAATATGATCTTTATAACAACATTTACAAAAGAGATATACCAGATATGTGGTAAGAGTCTTTTAGAGTCTTTCATAAACACAAACAATCATAAGAAACATCAGCTCTATGTATTTTTTGAAAATGAAGATGATTTACATACAGAATACTATCCAGAGTGGTTAGTTGAGTGGAGCGATAAGCCTTACTTTACGTTTGTTAACTTAATGAACTACGAGTATGATAGTAAGATTATTATTCCATTTGTTGATGAACTACTAAGATCAAAAATTAAACATACAGGTGAGTATTCTAGTCCTAGAAGTGTTAAATGGTTTAGACCAGTAGCAGCAATTCACTACTTCTACGAGCTGATGGGTAATACTAATTTTAGTTCGATCGATGCTGATTGCTTATTTACAGAAGAAGTATCAGATAGTTTTTTTGAGAGTATGTTGGAAGGCTATAATGTAGCTTTTCTAGGTAGAGAAAAGTTTAACATAATGAGACATGGAGGATATGCTCCCGATGGATCGTACGTACATACAAATACTGTTCCTGCAACAGATGCCGACAGACATACAGAGACAGGTTATATAGGATTTAACTTTGATATGCCCGGCACTGATAGCTTTATAGAAAGAAACTTTAACTACTGGTTATCAGAAGATGTTTTAAATCTAGAATGGAAAACAGATTGCCATACTTTTGATGCTACTAGAAAAGAATTAGTAGACTTAAAGTACAACAACTTATGTGAACCAATGGGGGAAGTATCGCCTATAGGGAGTAGAGTCATAGAAGCTTCCGTACTAGGAAGCTGGTTTATTCACCATAAAGGTACAATCGGACCTGTATTATATTCAAAGAACAAACTATGATACCAATATTTCAACCACACTATTATAAAGAAGATCAAAGACTAGCTATTCAAACTATTAGGGAAGGGTATGTTACAAATGGACCTCACATCCTTGAATTTGAAAAGCAATTTGCAGCACTCTGTAATAGAAAGTATGCAGTGACTTGCTCCAATGGAACAGTTGCACTCTACCTGGCAATAAAGGCTCTTAACTTACCGAAAGGGAGTGAAGTAATTTTACCATCTATGACTATTGTTTCTTGCTTAACCGCTATTGTAGAGAATGGATTGAAGCCAATCTTCTGCGATATAGATAATGAGACTTGGAATATAGATTATAAATCAGTAGAAAGTAAAATCACTAAAGATACCTCAGCAGTAATTGTAGTAAATACATACGGCTTGGTAGTAGATACGGATAAGACTCTAGAGTTTAAACAAAAGTATCCTCACATTCAAATCATAGAAGATGCCTCAGAATCGCATGGAGCTTTTCATAAAGAAGTAATGGCAGGAAGTATTGGAGACATTTCTACATTCTCTTTTTATGCCAATAAGATTGTTACTACAGGAGAAGGAGGGATGGTATTAACAGACGATGAAAGTATATACAAAGAACTACTTCAATCAAGAAACTTAAACTTCATAGAAAGAAAGAAATACATACACTCAGCAGCAGGATTTAACTTTAGACTAACAAACCTACAGTGTGCATTAGGGTTAGGTCAATTGCAGAATATACAAAAGACTATAAAGCATAGAAAAAGAGTAGCGTATAAATATAATAGTTTCTTTAGTAAAAATAGTAATATTCAAATTCCTTTCGAAGGTAAGGAGTACAGTAACGTATACTGGTACTACGGCATAGTAGTAAAGAAAAACTACGATAAGGTTTTAAAAGCTTTAGAGGATAATGGTATTGAATACAGACACTTTTTCTATCCACTACACAAACAGCCATTTATAGATTCAAAAGAGGTAATAAAAAATTCTGAGTTTAGCTTTGAAAATGGAATTCTTTTACCTATATTTAATAAACTAACAACCTCTCAGATAAGATTTATATCTGAAGTTATATTAAAAGAAGTACAATGAAATTAAATTTAGCATCAGGACAGATGTACCTTGAAGGGTATATTAATATTGATAATGCATCAATGTATGGAGGAAATATGTCAGTGGATAAACAAGCAGACGTATTTACATTAGAGTGGGAAGATAATACTGTAGAGGAAATATTACTATCACATTTTGCAATGTATATTCCTCTCCAGGAAATGCCAGTACTGTTGAAGAGATGGTACAAGTGGTTAAAGCCAGGAGGAAGAATTCTAATAGAAACAGGTAATGTAAAAGCTATTGCAAAATACATACTAGATACAAATGACCCCGATGAAATTAATAGCAGTAACGGAGTTATGCAATTATTTGGATGGGAGTCAACAGCAGGACATAAATGGGCTTGGTGTCCAGAGACATTAGGACAGCAACTATACCAAGCAGGGTTTACATTAGTAGAACAAGGAGAAGGATACTTCCATAGTAATCCAGTTAGAGATTTTTTAATAGTAGGAACAAAATAAATAACAAATATAATATGAGAAAAGTAGAAAACGTTAAGACATGTGTAATTGGTGGAGCAGGATTCATAGGCTCCCATTTAGTAGACTTCCTTATTGAGGAGAGGAATTGTGAGGTAATTGTACTAGATAATTTAATCACAGGTCAAACTAAAAATATTAATCCTAAAGCTAAATTTATTTGGCATGATATTAGAGATAATGAGAATGAATTAGCTCGTATCTTTACAGAGAATCAAATAGAGTATGTGTTCAACTACGCAGCAGAACCTTACATCCCAGAATGCTTTGAACGTCCGATGCACTTCTTCGACATTAATGCAACATCTGTATTAAGAGTATTGAATGCATGTCAACAAGCAGGTATAAAAGGATTACTTCAAGTATCTTCAGCAGAGATTTACGGAGATATGAAAGGTAAGATTAAAGAAAGCGATCCAGTTGAGCCACATTCAACATATGGAGTATCTAAATTAGCTGCCGATGGACTAGTACAGGTAAGATGGAAAGAAGCTAAAGTACCAGCAATTGCATTAAGACAATTCAACTGTGTAGGAGAAAGAGAGACACATGAGTATGTAATTCCTGAGATTATCAGCCAGTTATCAAAATCATCAGAAGTAAATCTAGGTAATAACTCTTTTAGAGATTTCTTATATGCAGGAGATGCTGTTAGAATGGCTGTTGAGTTATTAGAGAAAGGAAACTTTGGAGAGGTATACAACATGGGTACAGAGGATGGTATTCAAATCTACGACCTAGCTCACTTGATTGGTAAGTTAATGGGACATGAACAAATTACTATCAACGTAGATCAAGCAAGAGTACGTCCTTGGGAAATTTGGCACCTACAATCAGACAATACAAAACTATACTCAGTAATAGAGGAAAAACCTTTAACAAGTCTAGAAGAAGGATTACGTAAAACAATACAATACTTTATCGACAATGGACGTAACTGGAACTGGGTTAAGTAGTTAATAGTTCTAAAACAAAGTAGGTTATGAAACAGAAAGTATATTATATTAGCGATTGGAATGTTGCACCAGGACATTATACCTATGAAAGACATAGGTATCCTCAAGCATACATAGAGCTAGGACCTTGGCACATACTTAATTTCAAAGATATTAAACAAGAAATTAAAGGAAAAGGAAATTTAATAGTCGCTAATACTCCTGTTAACGATGAGTTGAGAAAGCTTCAAATGATTAATGAGTTAATACCTGACAATGAGGTATATATCGGAATTGAAGGAGCTGTTTGGGACTGGTGTGATTGGCCTGCTAAAGAGCAAGAACTGTATGTAGAGATGCTAGCTAAGGCAGATGGTGTGCTTTATTCTAATAAATGTGATATAAACATGATGAGGGTGTTTGCAACTAATTTTTTGCAAGCACCGCCATGTACTAATCGCTGTATTGAATCAGTAAGAGAAACACCAGGGGAGTATGTATTCATAGTAAACCCTAGTAAGAGGTACCAAAGAGGTATGATTTCACATAAATTAGTATACGATTCAGTTCCTAAAAACATTCCTGTATATACTCTAGCTTATAATAGACCAGCTGGGTTTAATGAGCTACTAGCATTTCCAGATTCATATACAATGCCTGGATTCAAATTACTTAACTATATGCAGCATGATGATTTTCTATCTACTGCTTATAATTCTAAATTTGGAGTAGATATACATAGGGACTATTCAGCAGGAACTGTTTCTGTTGATTTTGGATCTATAGGAGTACCTCTAGTAGGTAATATTGAAATCGATACACAGAGAGAAATATTCCCAGATACTTCTTTTGAATGGAACGACTATGATAATATTAAAAAATGTATAAATAAACTCAGTACAGATATTGATTTCAATTTAGAAGTAGGGCGAAAAGCTCTTGAAAATACAAAACAAAAGTACTCAAGTCATATAGTAGTTGATAAGTTTATGAACGATCTTAGTGATATGAGAAAAAAAATTAACAAGTAATAAGTTTTTTATGGCAAATGGGATTTATAAAATAACAGAAGATTTTGAAAAAGCTTTAGCAGACTACACAGGAGCGAATTATGTAGTTACTTTAGATAATATGAGTAATGGGCTTTTCCTAGCATTATATTACGAACACTATGTAAAGAAGAGCATAACCTCTCCTACAATTAAGATACCAGCTAGAACATATCCTTCAGTACCGTGTGAAATTATTCATGCCGGATTAAAAGTAGAGTTCGAACCAGTAGAGGGGAGAACTATTAAAGGAGCTTACAACTTAAAAGGAAGTAATGTATGGGATTCTGCCCTATCATTTACAGCAGACATGTATCAGAAAGGAACTCACATGTGTATATCCTTTACAGGTCCTTATAAGCATTTTAAATTATCTAAAGGTGGAGCTATCTTAACAGATGATCACGAAGCTTACTTATGGTTTAAGAGAGCAAGATATAGCGGAAGAAGAGAATGTTCATATCACGACGATAACCTAGACATGTTAGGTTGGAATTTCTATATGATGCCTGAATTAGCTACAAGAGGAATGCTACTAATGAATCAGTTTTACACCTCAGATGGAGTTAAGAAACATAATGCAGATTTAGAATTACCTTACCCAGATTTATCTAAATTTAAAATCTATACAGAAAATTAGTAAGTAATGAAGAATATAGTTCTAATCGGAGGAGGAAATCAAGCTCACTATACAATTGATATTGTTGAAAAAGAAAACAAATACAATATTGTAGGTATAATTGATTCTGTTCACGAAGTAGGGAGTGAGAGATTTGGGTATAAGATTTTAGGGAGACAAGAAAACCTGAAAGAGCTAATAGCTAAATATAATATCTACGGAGGAGTAATCTCTATAGGGGATAACTGGTCAAGATACTATGTACATCAGCAGGTAGTTAAAACTGTACCTGACTTTATGTTTGTAAATGCTATACACCCTTCTGTAACTATAGGTAATACAACTGAAATAGGAGTGGGAGTAGTTGCAATGGCAGGATGTATATTTAATCCAAAAGCTAAAATAGGTAACTTTACTTTTTTTGCTACAGGAGCTCAAGTAGAACATGACAATAACATACATGACTACGCTAGCATATCAGCAGGATCTATCACAGGAGGGTTTGTAACTGTAGGTAAATTCTCAGCAATAACATTAGGGGTGACTGTATTCGATAGAGTAGAGATAGGAGAAAATACAGTAGTAGGAGCAGGTAGTTTAGTAACTAAGTCCCTACCGGATAATGTATTAGCTTATGGGAACCCTGCTAGAGTTATTAGAGATAGGAATCAAGGTGAAAAATTTTTAAAATGAAAAAGGAGCAATCGCAGGAATTAAAAGAAAAGGGGTATACTATTTTAAGAAATCAAATAGATGAGAAGTGGTTAAATCTTTTAACTAAGGAAGTAGGTAGGGCATTTATAGAGCATAGAAATGTACAACTAGCAAATGGTAATGATATTAACACTGACGGTGTTGCTCTACATGTACTGTTAAGCAGTCCTTTGTTTATAGAATTTCTACAAACTTTACTTGATAATGGATTTATACAATCTTTACAGGATAATTTTTTCCATAGTAAATGTATCGTAAACTCACTTAGTGCGTTAAATAATCTACCAAACCAGCCTAACTTTTCTGCAATAGTACATCGTGACTTGAGATTCTATTCGGGCGATTTTCCTATCATGCTTAACTGTCTACTTATGGTGGATGACTTTACTGTTGAAAATGGAGGTACATACCTTCTTACAGGTTCTCACCTAGAAGAAAGAAAGCCTACAGATGAAGAATTCTTTAGCAGTGCAATACAGGCGACAGGTAAGAGAGGAGACATAGTAATATTTAATGCCAATGTATGGCACTCTTCAGCACCTAACACCACTCAAGAAGATAGGAGAGCTATACCTTTTACAGTAAGTAAGTCCTTTATGAAACAATTACTTGACTATCCTAGAGCTATAGGGTATGATAGGATGGATACTTTTACTCCCGAAATGCAACAACTTTTAGGATATTATTCAAGAGTTCCTGCTTCATTAGAGGAATGGTATCAGCCAGAAGATAAGAGGTATTACAAAAAAGATCAAGATTAAATGAAAATATTAGTAACAGGAGGAGCAGGATTTGTAGGAACAAATCTAATCAAAAGACTTCTACAGGAAGGACATACAGTTGTATCAGTTGACAACTACAACACAGGTTTAAAAAATAATCACCAGGAAGGATGTACTTATATTGAACAAGACATAAGAAACATATCTGATTATTTAGCATGGGGTGAATTTGATATAGTATATCATTTAGCAGCAATAGCTAGAATACAGCCTTCCTTTATCAATCCAGAAGACTATTTTACAACAAATGCTAATGCTACTATGAAGCTAGCAAAGTATTGTGCAGAGAAGAACATACCACTTGTGTATGCAGGAAGTAGCTCACATCACTCAGGTAAGTTTAAAAATCCGTATACCTTCAGTAAAGACATAGGAGAGGAAATCATTCAACTATTTCAAGAGCATTATAATTTAAAAGCTACCATAGTACGATTTTATAACGTATACGGACCATATCACTTAAAAGAGGGAGGATATACTACTCTAATAGGAGCATGGGAGAAGAGAGTTGAAGAAGGTAAGTCACTAATCATTTACGGAGATGGAACAAAGCGTAGAGACTTTACACATGTTGATGATATAATAGAAGGATTGGTATTAGTAAATACTAAACAAGCTTGGGGTATTATATTTGAATTAGGAAAAGGACATAACTATTCAGTAAATGAAATAGCTAGTGCATTTGCAAGAGAGGTGGAATATAAAGAGAACAAGCCAGGTGAAGCAGAGATAACTCTGTGTACGGATACAGCAGCAAGAGACATCCTAGGTTGGAATCCTCAGAAAGATATCATAGATTACATAAAACAATATCTATCATGCAAAAAGTAACATTCGTAATACCTTCCAGAAACAATCTAGAGTTTTTACAACTAGCCTATAAGTCAATTCGAAATCTTAGAACCAAGCATGAAGTCTTGGTACTTGATGATGCTTCTACAGATGGAACAGCAGAATGGATTACATCTCTTAACGATGAAGATCTAATCACATATGTCAATCCAGGTCCAGAGAGAATAGGAATTGTAGGAATGTTTGATAAAGGAATTGAGATGGCAAGAACAGAAATCATATTCGCTTTCCATGCCGATATGATTGCAGGTCCTAATCTAGATAAGAACATACTAAAGCATTTAGAAAGAGGAACAGTTGTAAGTGCAACTAGAATAGAACCTTCTCTTCATCCTTCTGGTCCTGAGAAAATTACTCAAGATTGGGGAATAGAAGTAGAAGAGATA
>Ga0181358_1001222_pt1 | contig 11834 bp, 4 predicted proteins | sample Fa13VDMM110SD_FD_130096 | JGI IMG/M metagenome (GOLD analysis project Ga0181358, IMG submission 130096) | Freshwater viral communities from Lake Michigan, USA - Fa13.VD.MM110.S.D | ecosystem: Environmental > Aquatic > Freshwater > Lake | place: USA: Michigan | collected 2013-09-24
GAAACTCATGGATTGCATTTGCTTTATCAACCAGGTAGTGCTTTATCTTTTATAGATAACACTTATCCTACTAGTTCTGGTCAAGTATATGGTGATATCTATTTTAGACAAAATGTAGCGGGAACAATGACTACCCGCATGACTATCAAAGCGGATGGTGGTGGCAATGTTGGTATAGGAACAACAGGTCCTGGTTATAAATTGGATGTAAATGGGACTTTTAATGCAACAGGTACATCAACTCTTGCGGCAGTAAGTATATCTGGTACAATCAATAGTAGTGCAACAGAAGCAATTCGTATAAACAATAATAGCGGATATATTTCAATATATAATACTGCTGGAACCACAAGAACTGGTTATATCCAAGGACTTACTGCAAATTCTTTAACAATAGCTGCGGAAAATAGTTCAATATTACAATTTAATGTCGGTGGATCGGAAAGAGTTAGAATAGATACTGCTGGTAATGTTGGTATTGGAACTACAACAGGTACATTTACTTTAAATGTTTATAATAACGCTGATGTATGGCATGCAAAATTTGGTGGTGCAACAGGAGAAGTAAGAATAGGCGGACAAACAAGTAGCGGAGCAGTTATACAAGCATTTGTTCCTGGTAGCGGAACGGTTAGAGATCTTTATCTACAAAGAGATGGTGGCAATGTAGGTATAGGTACATCAAGTCCTAGTAGCAGAGTTCATATTTATGAAAATGCAAATAGAGTTACATATATAACACAAAATAACAATCACACTGCAAGATTTGAAGCATATGGAACAGCTACTGCAATTGATACAACCGCATCAAATGGTATATTCTTTAGAATGAATGGCAGTGATGTTGTAAAATTTGCAGCAGATGGTAATGTTGGTATTGGAACAACAAGTCCTGGTGCGCCTCTTACCATATATAAAGCTAGCAATCCGTGGATGAGAATAAATGGTGGTGGTGCTTTTTCATATATCCAACTAGATGATGGTACAAGTTATGGATATTTGTTTAAAAATACAAGTTCTGATACATCTAACGGCGCTCTGGCCGGTGCAATGTACACTTATACTGATAGTGGTAAAGCATTTCAACATATTCATTCTGGTACGCCATTGTTTACAATATTAAGTGGTGGTAGTGTTGGTATTGGTACAACTGCTCCTGCTGCTAAATTTGAAATGTTTGGTGGGGAAATGGCAATAAAACTTAGTGCCAATACAACCAGTTCATTTCAATGGAAAAATAGCAGTGGTACAAAGATACAAGAAATAAGATACGATGATAGTGATGGTAGTATGACACTTGGTGGTGTTGGTGGATATCCTATTAAATTTATAACAAGTAACGCCGAAAAAGTTAGAATATCCGGTACTGGTAATCTTGGTATAGGTACAACAAATCCAGCCACATTATTGCATGTTGATACCGCTGGTAGTGATGCTCGTATCCGGGTGTCAGCGGGAACAAATACAGTGCAAGGTGGGATGATTGCGAACACTGGTACTTCGCTTGTATATGCTGGCTCAATTACGAATCATGGATTCTCCCTACGAACAAATGACACGGATAGAGTTCGTATTCAAACAGATGGTAATGTTGGTATAGGTACAACAGGTCCATCCGCACGACTTCATGTTTTTGATACAAATAATTCTCCTGCTACAGGAAACTTATTAGTAACATCTACCGGCGGTAATGCCAGTATAAGAATAGATAGTAATTCTACTAGTAATTACACTTATTTCACATTATCTCAAGGTGGTGTTGGTAAATTTGAACTTGGAATAGTTCCTACAACTTCGGATTTTTATATAAATCCAACTGTACAATCAGGAGCAAACGGCGCAGCAATTTATATCAAAAAAGCAGATGGTAATGTTGGTATTGGTTCAACTAGTCCTGGTTATAAATTGGATGTAGTAGGTGACATTAATTTTTCTTCTACTTTAAAATTTGGTGGAATTAATGTTATATCTAATAGTTCTGGCGATGTTTATTTAAACGGTAGAGTTATAAGAAATGAATCTAATACCAGTCAAGATGGTATGTATATCGGTTATAATAGTGGCGGAACGACAAATGCTCATATCAGATTTTTCGCAAATGCAGCAAATGAAAGAATGCGTATACAAGCTAATGATGGCAATGTTGGTATAGGTACAACATCTGCCGGTAAAAAGTTGGATGTTGAAGGTATAGTAAGAACCAGAGGTGCAAGTGGAACTGGAGGATTTGAAATTGGTGCAGCTACAACAGGTGCTGCTAAGTGGAGAATTGAATGGGATAGTGCCAGTGATAGTTTAGATTTTAACTGGGTTGGTTAATATTTAAAGTTATAATATGAATATAATATCAGGTTCTACAAACAACATATTTTATACAAAAGGATATAATTTTGACGACAAAGTTTCTATTGATCCAGAATCTGGTCTAGCAAACTTGATGGTCAATGGTGACGCTGAATTTGGTTCCACTTATAATATGAATGCAGGCGGTATAAGTAGAACAGGTTCTTATGAAGGTTCTTATTGTTTTATTGATAATGGTTATAGAGGTTATTCAAGTGACTTATTTATTCCAGTAAATACTGGTGATACTTATTTATTAAGTGCATATTTTAAATCAATAGGAACACCACAAAGTGCTGGTTATGCAGGTCTTGCACATTTTGATGAAGATTTTAATTTTATAGATTTAAGAAATAATGGTGATAGTGGTAATACTACATTAGCCGCTGCAGTAAACAATGGTGATACATCAATTACATTAACAGATGCATCTGGATGGCAAGCAACAGGCGCAGCTTATTATTTTAAAAATATATTATTTTTTCCTGCAAATCATCCAAAATATTATACACCGTGGGGTTATACAAGATTTGGATTTGGGCATCCAACATTCCCCGATATTTACTATGGAACAAGAACTGGTAATACATTATCTTTATCAACAGATGGTGTAAATAATAATATGACATGGAGTTTTGGAACATTACCTGCTGGAACACCTGTATCCAATGGATTGGCAGGTGGAAGTTATGGATATTATTTACTTTGCGGAAATAATTTTCCTACTACATGGTCAAAATATAGTGTCACTTTAACAGGTGAAGGTAAGTCATCTGGTTGCGGTTATAATGTATTTAGATATGGAACTAAATATGTAAGATGGTTGATATTAGCTAATTATGGTCAAGCAGCAACAACATCATTATTTTATGATAATGTAGTATTTGCTAATATGACAAATAAAAGTCAAACATATGCTTTTAATAAACAAATGAGTAGAGCCAAATTGGGAACAACATTTGCACAAAACTTTAACGAATTAGGAATATCATGAGTTTAAAATTATATTACGATCCATATGATATAAACTGTTTTAGAGGTGAACCTACTACCAATTTGTTCACGGGTGCTAAATTTCCAACATCGCAAAATTTTGCTGGGTCATTTCCAGATACTGCATCATATAGCAGTATATGGACACCAAATGGAGTTCAAACTACAGCTATAAATAAATATTATAATAATAATTCTGCTAATGCTTGTTGTCCATCATTGTTTATTTATCAAACAGGATTAACTATATCACCAGCTACAACATATTGTTATAGTGCATTTTATAAAGTATTAAATAATGATTATAGTCACCCAAATTTTCTATATAAATATGAATATAACGGTGGAACTTTTTTAACAGAAGGTGGAGTTTATTCAACATCAAATAGAGTTCCATATCCTGGTGGATGGTTTAGAATATTTGGAACATTTACAACGCAAGCAACTGCAAATATTGGAAATTTTTATTCATTTACATATGAATATAATTTAGACAATACCCAATTTGTTACCAATCATCAATTAGAAGCAAAAAATCATTTGACAAATTATGCTGGTGCTGGTGGAACAAGAGGTGTAACAGTTGCAACTGGTGGTGGATTAGTTGATTTGACTGGAAATAATAACAATGGTGATTTGACTTATGGAAGTTATGTAACATCAACTGTATATCATAATAACACATTTTATTTTGACGGAGCTAGTGCAAATAATTGTATACGAGTATTGGATGCAAATATTGCTGCTAATTTATTAAGTACAGGTAAAAGTTTTACCATAGTAGTTTGGGCTAATAAAATAGCAAATGCAACAAATACATCACCATTTTTATTTGGTTATAGAGACACTAGTAATTATGGTATAAATTTATTATTATATGGAACAGGCAATACAAGTACCGATTTTGGATTTGTTGTAGAAAAAAATGGTGGTGCATCATTGAGTAGTAGAGGTGGTGCGGTTAATACAAGTGGTTGGCATATGTATACTGGAGTATATAATAATGATGGTATGTATAAAAATAGTATTGTCAAATATTATGATGCAACACAAATTGGTAGTAGAGTGTCATCATCACTTGCAAGTGCATGGTCAAAACTCGCAACAAGTCAAGGTGGTGGAATCATAATTGGAACAGCACCAAATACAGTTAATGGTGCAAATGCAGTTCATAATTTAAAAGGATATATAGGAGAAGTAAGAATATATGATCATGCATTAACACCAGACGAAGTATCAACATTATATAAACTAGGAATACAGAAACATATATGAGTGTTATAAGTTCATTAAGTAAAAGAGGACAGTATTCAACTGTTTCAACATTAAGTGAAGTTCCTGTTAAAGAGGGATTGATGTTGTATTTGGATTCAAGCGATGAATCTAGTTATGACGGCGGCCCTACAACAAATTATTTTAAAATCACCGAAGGAAGTTTTGACAACAATGGTACTGGAACTTTCCAACGATTAAGAAGTGGTAGTTATGGTGGTTATATAATTAAACCAACAGATGTTGTTTATAGATATGAATTGGGAGTATTAGGATGTCATTATCATGGTAATTCAATTCCAACATCAAGTATAGGTGGTTCTGGAACAAGTATTGTTTTTGGATTTGATTATTTTATAAGTGCAGGAACAACCGTAATAGCCGATTATTTGGCAAATTTTGAAGGGGCTGCTTCTAATGCGGCAACAAATGGCGGCAGAACGATTGGTGTTTGGCAAAGAGTAGACATGACGGCTACAATTAACACAAGCAATCCCAGTGTTAATCCATATTTATATCCAGGTGCATGCGGTGGACAAAGATTGGCAGCAGACGGATTTATCTTATATAAAAATCCCCAAGTAGAAGCATTAAATTATTCTTCTAGATTTGTTTACGGTGCAAACAGTCAATTTAATACAAGAGCTAACGGCAATGTTTGGAGAGATTTGAGTGGTAGAGGTAATGATTTTACAATACAAGGCAATATTACTTGGAATAAAGATACTGGATTTAGTAATTTTAGTGGTAACAGTGTTGCGAATGGTAATAAGATTTTTAGAAGTAGTTTCCCACAAAATTTAAAGACAAGTCAACTTGGTCAAGGATATACAGTTGTAGTAGTTGCTAGAAGCACAACGATTGGTAGTTATAGGAAATTAATAGGAAATTGGGACGGTGATCAATATATTGATTTGTATCAAAGTCCCGGTGGTCATTTTGTTCAAGATGGATCTGGAGAAACATTATATGTAGATGGCGTACAAGTATCATCTGGGACATATGTAATGTATAATGCGGGTTTTCATTGTTATGCGGCTACAAATCTAAATAGTGGAACACTATCAAATCCAACTATGCCATTGACAATAGGAAATGAACCTAATGGCGGAACGGCTAATGCGTATCCGTGGATTGGTGATATTGCTGTAGTATTGATGTATGAAAGAGTATTAACAGCGTCAGAAATAAAACAAATAAGTAATTTATATAAAGACAAATACGGATATTAATATATATTTATAACCATATGGCAGACTTAAAGACAACAAATATTTACGGTGACGCTTATATTAATAATAAAGTGGGTATTGCTACCAACGCACCTGCTACAAGATTACAAATAGGTCAATTGTCTCCAACAGCAGCAACCGAAGGTATCCAATTCGGCGATGATACAAGTGCTAGATTACATAGAATAAATACAGGTCATATTAGAGCTACTGGGGGATTTAGTTCTGCCACTTTTGTAATAGCAGATAATTATTTACAAACAAACAATAATTTAATTTATCCCGCATCACAAACAGCTACCCAAAGATTAGAAGTTGGAAATGCTGCAAATAATGCATGGATTGATGGATTGACTATAGCTCCTGGTGGTAATGTTGTTATTGCTGGTAATTTAAGTGTATCATCAGGAACAATAACATCAAATTATGGAACATTTGCTGCACCAGGATTAATAATAGGTGATGCTCAATATGGTTTTTATGTTTCGGGTGGAAATGTATATTACAAGAGTGCATCAGGAGGTGTTCATTATTGGAGAAATATAGCAAATTCTGCGAATGTCTTGTCGCTTGATAACAGTGGTAATTTAGTTGCTTCGGGAAATGGCACTTTTTCAGGTGATTTATCTATCGCAGGAAATTATCAAATAAGAAATAGTGAGCCTACAATTACACTTAGAGACACAAATCATAGAACGGCGTATATACATGTTAATAGCAATATTTTTCATATATTAACTGGCCCAGCGGATTCCGCCTTCGGTAATTGGGCTATAGTTGCTAATGGCAGATGGCCGTTAGAAATAAATTTATCAAATAATAATGCTACTTTTGGCGCAGACGTAAATGCAATTAGTTTTACTGGAGCAGGAACAGGTTTAACAGGTACTGCTGCTAGTTTAACTGCGGGTGCAGTAACCAATGGTGTTTATACTGGAACTAATAATACATATACTAATGGAAATTTTTTCCAAAGTAATTTAGGAACTACATCTGGAGTTTTAAGTAGTCCTCCTTTACAGGTTTACGCAACAGGTACAAATTCTGCGTTCATGAGTTTTCATCGTGCAGGAAGTTTTGCTGTAAATTTTGGTTTAGATTCTGATAACGTATTGCGTATCGGCGGCTGGAGTGCAGCGGCAAATAGATTACAGTTAGACATGAGTGGTAATCTAACATTGGCAGGTGTTGTCGATGCTACACAGTTTAGAGATAGTGCTAATACTGCTTATTATGTTGATCCTGCCAGTACAAGTAATTTAAATGCTTTAACAGTAGCTGGTGGAAATGCTACGATTTATAGAGATCTAATTGTTAATGGTGGAGGTAGCGGTAATTTTGGAAATAGAATTATAGTTCAAGGAACAGCAACAACATATACATATCAAGATACTACTCTTAGACCTACAGTTTATTTAAATGGTGATTATCCTGTTGTTACATTAAATGCTACAGCGACTACAAATGCAAATCACGGCCCTACACTACAATTTGCATTCAATGGATTAACCACAGGTGGTGCAACAAGTAGACAAATAGTAATTGGTGCAAATGGTGTTGGATCTTGGTTAGATTTTGGTTTTAGTGGTGGTGCGAATGGCGACAATTCAAGTTATAACCCTCATAATGGTATAAGTGGTTATAATGGTGTAACAGCAATGCGGTTGTTTAGTAATGGTTTATTAGTTGGTAGTACAGGAGCTTATCCAAATCATATTACATCTATTTCTTACGCATTAGATGTTAGAGGAACAGGATATTTTAGTAGTACATTAACTGTTGGTGGAAATATATCTGCTGCTAATTTATCTGGGACAAATACCGGAGATCAAAGTATAGGCAATGGAACCATAACTATTGCTGCTGGAACAGGTGTTAGTGTTGGTGCTACAAATACATTTACAACAAATCAAAGTGGTGCTACAACAGTTACTGTAACAAATAGCGGTGTTACAAGTTTAGCCGGAACAACAAATAGAGTAACAGTTAGTGGTGCAACAGGTGCAGTAACTTTAAATTTACCACAAGATATTCATACAGGCGCATCCCCAACATTTTCAGGTCTTAGTCTTACAAGTGTATCTACAACAGGCGCAACAATCACAAATTTGACGGGAGCATATCAAAATACAACAGTATATGATAGTGCAAAAACACAATCTGCTACACCAAGTAGAGGTATAAGAGCACCAGCATCATCTATTCAATTTACAGACAGTTACGCAATTGCTCCTTTTTATACTTATAGATCCACGGGCGATTGGCCAGTTCCATATGGTATTGGTTGGGGAACAGGTGGTGAATCATCTGGTATATTCCAAAGATATGCTTCAAATGGTAGTTCATTTGGTGACATGATTTTCTATACAGGAAATGATGGATCAGGAGCATTTTCATTTAGAAGACACACTTGGGAAGGAACCGCACATTTTGCAGCGGGATCAGGTGAATTAAATACAGAATTATTTAGAGTTGATTGGTCCGGTAATGTTTCAATGCTTGGAACATTGAATGGTAGTGCAAATAGTGCTACATTGTATCCTAATAATGGACCTTATGGTTCGTGGAAAATAGGTGGAACCAGAGGTGGTTGGTATGGTATTGAATTTGAGTCTGGAACCATCCTAATGGCAAACAGCAGTGAATCTGGCTTTTATAGAAATGGAGTTGGATGGCAAATGTGGTGGTCTGGTGGAACAGGATATGTACAGAAAGGAGGTTCAGGTGGTGGAACACAAGCTACAATATTAGAGTCAAGTAATTATACTAGTTATACACCAGGACTTGGAACCAATAATACATTGACCGGAATAAACACGATTAATAATACAAGCAATACAGTAATAAATACTTTATCGGGTAATTTAGGGTTGACAATGTTTCAAGCAACTGCCGGAACAGATGCTTATATGACTTTTCATATTGGTAGTGATTATGCTGCATATTTTGGGCTTGGTGGTGCTGAAAATGATTTAGTATATGGTGGTTGGAGCGCAGGAAATAATAGACATAGAATTTTACATTCCGGAAATGCTACATATGCCTGGAACATGAATCAGTTTGTAAGAACTACAGATAGTCCTACATTTAATACAGTTACTGCCAATATAACCGGTAATGCTTATAATAATCTTTCAAATGATTATAAAGATATTTATGTTTATGGTGATGTTAATACTTATTATGTTGTATTAATACAAGGAGACTATCTGTATAGTTTTGGAAGATATAGTGTTACTAGAGGTTACAATTGGCAGGGACCTGATACATGGTACATTGCAAGTCATAAAGGCGGGTTAACTTTAGATTGGGAATGGTCTGGTGATACAGCCTGGGGAGGAAATGACAAAGCGATAAGAATAATTGAGTTTAATGAAAGTTATAGCTCAACGGTTGCTGGATTGGGTTATCCAGTAAATGGTGGAGTTATTATATGGTTGAGAGGCGGCGGCGTTGGTGGCGCACTATATAGAATAAGAACTCCAGTTGGTTCTAATGCCACAGTAACAGTATATGACAACCTTTCAATTGCAAATCACGTAGCATCAACAACATTTACTGCTGCCAATTCAAGTGTATTTACTACAAGAGCTGATACAAATAACGTCTCAGCAGAAATACTCGCTAGATATCCAGTTAGATCTTCAGGTGGTCTTTTTAATGATGGTAATGCAGTACTTCACGTAGGAAATTATAATTCTTATTCGCCAACATTAACTGGTACAGGTGCAAGCGGTACATGGAGTATAAATGTTACAGGTAATGCTGGTGGAAGTTCTACTTCTTGTACTGGCAATGCTGGTACTGCTACAACATTACAAACCGCAAGAACTATTAACGGAACAAGTTTCAATGGCAGTGCTGCCATAACAACCGCAACATGGGGTACAGCTAGAACACTTACAATTGGATCAACAGGAAAATCTGTAGACGGTAGTGCAGCTATTACCTGGTCTTTGGCAGAAATTGGTGCTGCAGCAACCAATCAAACGATGTTTGTTGGAACAACTTCGGTTGCAATTAATAGAGCATCTGCGGCTCAAACATTAACAGGTATTAGTATTGACGGTAACGCAGCTACAGTAACTAATGCAACATTTTATCGTCAGTTCACAGTAAGAGATGACAGAAGTGATGGCAGCAATTATAGTTTAGCCGGAAGGCCTACTGGATTATATGCAATTAATGCCGCAGGAACAAATGGGCCAGGGACAACCTATTTAAGCTTAATACATGTAGCAAACTCCAATGACGTTGCCTTCCAAATCGCAGGTGGATACAACAGTGATGCAATGTATTTTAGAGGAACAACTGCATTACAAAGTGGCACTGGATATAGTGCTTGGAGAACTGTCATTCATAGTGGCAACATTGCATCACAAACAGTGACTTCATGTACAGGCAATGCTGCTACTGCTACTGGCCAGCAGTCAGCGGTGCATTTTACACTTAATACAGGTGGTGCAGGATATGGATTAGTAGGTCAATATAACCCAGATGTACATCAGGCAATATTCGCAATGGGTACGGGTTACACGCTTGCAGCGGGTGGAACTTTAGCTAATTTTTATGGAGTGTCTTGGTCATACGATTATTCAGGACGCCAACTTAATACAGGCTATAATCTTCAGCATTGTTTGGCAATTGCAAATGCGGGTCTTGTTCGTACTGTTATTGGAGTAGGCATTTGGACAAATGGACTCATCAGAGCTAATGGCGATATTTCGTCAGGTGGCACAATAACCGCAACGACATTTAGTGGCGCAGGAACAAGTTTAACAGGAACTGCTGCTAGTTTAAACATTGGCGGCGGCGCTACATTTCTAAACTCAAGTAATTATATACAAAGAATTGGTGGGTCTGGAAATTATAACACAGATTTCCAAAACACCCCTGCTGGAAGTGTAAGACATCAAGGCGATGACGCTAATTCCATAAGTAATCCTGGTGCAACTTGGTGGTTTGTTGATAATTATAGACACTCTAATAGTAGTAATTATTGGGGAACTCAGGTCGCTTGGGGATGGGAAGATAACGCCAATAGATTAGCAACAAGAAATGTTAGCGCAGGAGGATATGGCGGTTGGGTTTATTATTTAAATTCTGCTAATTATAATTCTTATTCGCCAACATTAACTGGTACAGGTGCAAGCGGTACATGGAGTATAAATGTTACAGGAACTGCTGCTACAGCTACTACTGCAACAACAACAACTGGTAATGCTGGTTCTGTAACTTATTTACCCGGAAGAACGGATGCGGCTGCATATCCTGTTCTTTGGGGTGCTGCTTATACAAATGCAGTTGGTACAATTGCTTATTCTTGTGCTGCGGTTACAATTCAATCTAGTACAGGAACATTATTTGCAACGACATTTAGTGGTGCTGGTACAGGTTTAACAGGAACAGCAACTAGTTTAAGCATTGGCGGTAGTGCAGCATCACTTGTTAGTGCAAACACTTATACCGTAGGAAATTTAACAGTAAATTCAATGGCACAATTAGTTGGTGTAAAAGAAACTTATGTTGCTGTAGCACCAACAGGAGGAAGTAATATAGTAACAATAGATTTAAATGCGGGAACAGTATTTAGATTAAATTATAATGCTTTTGTTGGTAGTTTTACACTTAGTAATGTTACAGCAGGTAAAGTCAATTCATTTACTTTGATTAGTATACCTGCTGCTGGTGCAGGTGGTATTACCTTTACATTTACTGGTTATACATTAAAATGGGCAGGTGGAACGGTACCAACCGCAACAACTACGGCTGGTAAATTTGATGTATTTTCATTTGTTTTTGACGGTACAAATTGGTACGGATTTACTGGCGGATTAAATTATTAAAAATATATAAGTTATGTTTTCAAATGCAAAATATCCTCTAAGAACAACAAAGGTTTCGGCTACTCCGACACCTACCCCCACTCCTACCCCCACACCTACCCCCACACCAACTCCGACATCATCACCATCACCGACTCCTACACCAACA
>Ga0181358_1001227_pt1 | contig 11826 bp, 14 predicted proteins | sample Fa13VDMM110SD_FD_130096 | JGI IMG/M metagenome (GOLD analysis project Ga0181358, IMG submission 130096) | Freshwater viral communities from Lake Michigan, USA - Fa13.VD.MM110.S.D | ecosystem: Environmental > Aquatic > Freshwater > Lake | place: USA: Michigan | collected 2013-09-24
AGCCCACTCACGTCCTGCTAATCCGCACTTCTCACGTTCTTGTGTTCCTGCATCATACCAGAATCTAATTGCTTTTGCTACGTGTCTAATATCACAACGATCATCAAAGATATATGGAGTTGGTATAGATCCTTGTAAATTAATTGCTGCTGGGAATACTGGTTTTACCCACACACCATGTTTAGTATACTTACCGCCATGATTACTAGCGAACTCACTATCAAAGTCAATCCAATTACCATCTTCATCTTCAAAGCGACATTGGTCTTGTAATCCTCCAGTTACATTATTAATTAATGTACGTCCAGTCATTAAAGCCTCTGTACTACTTAATCCCCATCCTTCATTAGAAGCAATATTGATCACAGTATCACAACAATTATATAATGCATTCAACTCTTGTGTTGATAATCTAGCATCCGTGATAATAATCTTATCTGCTAACTCTGGACATACAGCTCCAATTACTGCTGGTAAGTCTGTACCATTCTCATCTGCACTTTGCGTATGTAATACAAATCGTACATCTGTTCCTGCTGGTAATGTGTCATGGAACATCTTGAATGCTAAGATCGCATCTGATGTCATTTTACGACGAATGTTTCTATTATTATAGAACAATACAAATTCTGGATCTGCACCATTAAATACTCTAGCTCGCATTTGCTGAACTTCTTTATCCGATCGATCCATTGGAAAGAACTTGTTATGATTAATACCATGAGGTACAAAGCAAGTCTTAGGTAGTTGTGTTGCAATTTCAGCTGGTGTTGGAGCTTTGTCTAAATCAATATAATTACCTTCACCTAACACTAATCTAGCAATGTTATTAGATTGCTTACTAATACCCATTAACAAATCACAAGATTCATAATAAGGTCTATTATAGTGTGGTGCTGGAAGATCGTCCCAAATATGATAATAGAATATTGGAACGTGTTGTCTAACCTCTGCAGACATTCTATATAACCAAATCCAATATCTAGGATCTGTAAAGTGAACGATTGCGTCAATCTTGTGTCGCTCAATCAATAACCTTACTAAATCTGGATCTCCATAACCATTGTATGGATAAATTAATACACTCGAATCTGTTATTCCAACTTCTTTGTTAATCTCATCAGCAAGATCCATAATTTGACCTACTTCAGGATGGTTAACTGCTCCTCCTACGTGTATAAAATTATACCTATGAGCATTGCCTATGATTAATTCTCGAGTCATCGTTCCTATACCGCTTGGCAAACGCATATCGTCTGCTAGGAACAAAATAGTCTTGCGGTCTTCTTTTTTAATGTAACCTTCTTTCATACTGTGTTAAATATAACTTTAATATAAGCTTTTTTTAAGTGACTTCCCACTTTTTGTTCAATTATTTAATTTTAAAATCATCCTTAAACTCTGCCATTGATTTAGCATAAGATTGTTTTGATTCATCTTCTTCATCTTCTGTATACTGCCAATTCCAATACAACTCTTTAGGTGTCTGGAATCCAAAAAATTCATGCACTTTTTGTTGTATGTCTACAACCTTCTCTCCATTCCAATTCTGACCTACACAAATAAAACCTGCTGCAATATTCTTAACTATGTTATCCTCTTGTAGGGTAGTATGTCTGTTTTCAATCCATGTCAATCTCTCAATCAATGCTTGATAGTATGCGTTTGTTTGTCCCCATCTTACTGAAGCAAAAAATATAACAGCATCGCATTCAAACAACTCTTTGGTTATCTTCCACAACTCATCATCTGAATTATTGATAGAAGCCCAACATCTATGATATCCACTAGGATCTTTTTGTTTGTCTTTTAATAGAGCACCTTTAACTCCACAACTGTTTCCATCTGCACGAGATACGTTACCTTCGCAATTGTGTATTTTCAATTTAGAAACATCCATTAATATTGCTTTATTGCCTAAAGACTTTTGAATAGCTTCTGCTAATAGTGTTGATTTAGGAATATCCTTAGGTTCGTTTGGTAAGTCAAATCGATTAGAGGTAGTTAGTAATAACACTCGCTTTTTTCCTGATAGAAATTTAATAGTGCTTTCTAATTCTTTTGAAGTTGCAAACACTTCTGACAGACCCACCTCTTTTAATATGTTACTTAGTTTAATCATTCTAGCCTCTATTTCTACAATGTCTTGCACCAGTTAAATATGGTTTAGGACATGAGGTACCTTTAACGTGTTTGTGTCCACATTTACCGCAACAAGTACTAGCTGCTTCTGATAAACCTCTAGCTGCACTTCCACATCCACAATCATGTTCACCGTATACGTGATTCTTATAAACTGATTCTATGTAATCAGCTGCTTTGGTTATTTTACTTTGCACCCATCCTTCTAGTTCAGCTGGGTTCTCTTGTGATAAGTGTTCAGCAAGTTTACCTGCCATATCGGCAATAGCTCTTAGATCAGTGATAGCCATTTCAACTTCGTGATCATCAGTCTTACCTTGTAGTTGATTGCTTAAGTTTTCGAATAGTTTTGTTAGTTTCATGTTTATTTATTTTTTCTTTTATCTGACCAATCACGAAACGCCATATTACCTCTTAGATAAGCATCTTCTTCCATCTTTCTTAGGTGATCATTGTTTTGTGCATAATTCTCATCAGCTGTACTTCCTATCTTTTCTAAGGTTAGTTGTCCGTTTAGGTTTTGGTCATGGTGGATCATCTCATGAGCGAAGCTACGCAATACATCTTTAGGATGTCTACCATGAATATACAACACAATCATTTTTTGCTCTGGATCATAGTAAGCTGTCTTACCGAATAATCCGTTTGCTTCTTCTGGACTATTCTTTAACTTCACAGAAGGTAGTGGATATGTTGATACACCATTGTTACCCATGTATTGTGTCAAGTCACCGATGTATTCTTTGAGAATCTTCTTCATATAATATAAATATCACGGAGTTAGGATGATCGCCTTTTTTCTCGCTTTTGTAAGCTGTTTTATTAGGTTTACTATCTTTTTATCTGTTCCATTTGTATCATCGAACACTACACACTTATCAATATAAGTACAATATATTTGACTTCTTAAAAAGTGGTTTCTATTACTATACGGCTTATCATAATAAGCTTCAGACATGAGGCTATATAGATTTTTTGTAGTATGTGGTGCATTCATTTCTTTATACTCATAACCCAACTCCAATGCATACTTTTTAATATGCTTATCAGCACCATCTCTATCACCTAATCCTACTATCACTATCTGCTCATCCGTCTGCTCTTTAAGCTTGTGTATAAACATCTTGATCTTCATTCGATTCTCAAAGGTTTTAGAACCTGTTATTCCTAACACTATCTTGTTCATATAAGTTTATTAATGTGTTATCTAATAAATTTTCTGCATGTCCTGGTTCAAAGGCAGGCCATCTCCATCCAGTTTCCCATCCTTCCTCTTCAAAGAACCTTACGACTTTTAGCCATTTATTCCTCCAGTAGTCTCTTGGATAACAATCTTCCCAACTCATTAACTCTTTATTGAAGAGTAGACAGAAGTCTAATGCTAAACCGTAGTTGTGTGCACTAAACCCTGCTCGTCTTGTTGTTACTATTTGTCCTGGTATTGTTCTTCCTAACCTAAATAAAGTATCTTGTTGATCCATTGTTCTAGATCCCCACACAATGTAAATAGGTATTTTATTCTGCTGACATTTATCAAAGACTCTTGTTGCAGAATGTATTAGCTTCGGATTTAGCGTATTGATCCGTTGCATCGACACATCTAAAAACTCTGTCATTACTTTTCCTTTTTAAGTCGTTCTTTCTTAGGGCATAGAATCTCTTCTGATGCATATGGACAATAAGAACAAGCTGATGTAGTGACTGCTGGAAAGGTACCATCTCTATTATACTCACCCTCTTCCGTAAAACAATTCTGAATAAAGTCCATGAACATAGCACCAATCTTGTTTCTAGTAGGCTTACCACTAGCAGGTTCAAATAGTTGAACACGCTTTAATGGAAAGTCACTAAAATCACTCACCTTACGACGAACGATTAAATACTCTACATCAATCATCTCAACATCAACATTGAACTGCTTAGCATAAAACTCTTTGTATAAGATTAGCTGTGCAGTCTTAGTTTGATCTGCTTTTTGATACTTATTCCAACCTTGTGTACTTGTCTTGATATCCCAAATCTTAATACGACCAGTGCTATTATCTTTAATGACAATATCAATAAACCCATTAAAGGATACTCCATTGATTATTGGCATCTGTAAAGGTACCTCAATACCAACTAACTCATGTTGTTTAGTTGTAAAGTAAGTTGATCTATGCTTCTGAAAGTATTTTAGAATAGCTACTCCATCTTCGTAAAACTCAGATAACTCTTGAGGTGTGCTGTAATGGACATTGCCGTTCTTTTCTAAAGATTGTTTATACTCCTCATACAAAGCTGTCTTTAAACTATCACCTAAGTTAGTTGAGTCAGCTTCCTTAACCGATTTGTTATATAATATTTCTAAATAATCTTGTACTGTCTTATGGAAAGCACTACCAAAACAAGTGTTGATGTTCTGTTCATACTTACGAAGACTATCTAAGTAGTCTAGCTTCCATCTCTTCGGACACTTTGCATAAAGTGAGAATTGAGAATATGATACTGTTTTCTTTGCCATAAGTTAAAGATACGTAATTAATTTTGATTTAGCAACATTTAAAGTGTTTCATTTTCAGGTAGAAAATCTTTATTAATATGACTACATTTTGCACAAGCAAAGGCTTGCACTGGTGTTAGCATCTCTTGTCCTGTAGGGGAAATTAGTGCTGAGAATTTTTTGATTATGTAGCTTACTACAAAGTGGTCGTGACCACATTCCTCACAAGTGTAATTTTCAGCTTGCGAAAAGTCTAGTTCTTGTTTATTGTTTATCATAATTTTAAATAAGAAAGGTGACCGAAGCCACCTTTCATTTTGTGTTTACTAATAGCCGTATTGTGGAGCCTCTTCTTTTTTGTTTGCTTCTGGATCAAGACTGATAACACATTCAGTGGTCAGTAGTGTTCCTGCAACAGAAGTTGCTAACTCTAGAGCTGTTCTTGTAACCTTTGTAGGATCGATGATACCTGCTTCGATCATATCCACAAATTTATCATTGCGAGCATCGTAACCTCCTTCTCCAATCTTAGCATGAATTGCTTCTGCACTTTTACCTGCATTTTCAACAATAGCTTTGAATGGTGCAAAGCACGCTTTCTTCACAATATTAATTCCTAATAATTGGTCTTCGTTGTCGTGTTGGATGTCTCCTAATGTATCAACTACATTTAATAAAGCAATACCTCCACCTGGAACAACTCCTTCTTCTACAGCTGCACGAGTTGCATGTAAAGCATCATCTACTCTATCTTTTTTCTCTTTCAACTCAAGTTCTGTAGCTGCACCAATGTTTAGTACTGCAACACCTCCTATAAGTTTACTCATACGCTCTTTTAAGAATTGTTTTTCATAATCGCTATCAGCTTTTTCATACTGATTTTTGATTTCTTCGATTCTAGTCTTGATTGCTTCTGAGCTACCAGCACCATCAACAATGATTGTCTCATTTTGTGATGAAGTAGTTGTGCGAGCTGTTCCTAACATTTCAATTGTAAGTTTATCCAACTTCATTGCTTTTTGTTGTGAGATCACAGTACCACCAGTCAAGATAGCAATATCTTCTAGGTTATGGATCTTACGATCACCGAATCCTGGAGATTTAATTGCACAGATGTTTAAGATACCACGAGCTTTATTCAATACCATAGCAGCTAATGCTTCTCCATCAACATCATCAGCAATGATTAATAATGGTTTGTTTTGCTTGCTACAAGTCTCTAATAAAGGTAGAATTTCCTTAATGCTACTAATCTTACGATCATAGATCAAAATGTATGGATTCTCTAATGTAGTAGTCATTGTATTGTTGTTTGTAGCAAAGTAAGGTGAAACGAATCCACGCTCAATTTGCATACCTTCTACAATCTCTAAAGTAGTTTCAGAAGACTTAGACTCATCTACTTGGATAACTCCATTCTTACCAACACTCTCCATAGCTTCTGCGATAATGGTGCCTACACTACTATCATTGTTTGCTGAGATTGTTGCAATTTGTCTAATCTCATCATTTGTCGTTACATCACGACTGATCTCTCGTAACCCATCAATAACTGCTGCTGATGCTTTATCCATACCTCGTTTTAACTCGATTGGATTAACTCCTGCATTAATTGCTTTGAAACCTTCGTTGTACATGAAAGAAGCTAATACTGTAGCTGTTGTCGTACCATCACCTGCTAACTTTGAAGCTTTCATTGAAACTTCTTTAATAGCTTGTGCACCTGCATTCTCTACTGGATCTTTTAAAAAGATTTCCTTAGCTACTGATACACCATCTTTTGTGATAACTGGACCTTGACCATGCTCACGTTCAATCATTACATTACGACCACATGGACCTAAAGTAGCTTGAACTGCTGCTGATAATTGGTTTACACCACTGCGCACTTTGTCTCGTGCGTCTGAATTGAAACTTAAAATTTTTACTTTACTCATAACCTACTTTGTTTTTATTTTAGTTAAAACATCACGCTCTTGAAGAATATGATACTCTTCACCTTCGTATTCCATTACTTGTGCTGCGAATCTCTGATACACTACAGTATCTCCTTCCTTACAAGTAGTCTCAATAAATAATCCTGGAGCTGCCCAGAATCCTTTACCAGCTACTAATACCTTAGCCTTTAAGGTTTTTTGATCATCGATTTCAGGTAGTAAAATCCCACCTGCACTCGCTTCGTCTTGTTCGACGGGTTTGCATATTAGCTTATCGCTAATTGGTTCAAATAAATGACTCATATAACTTTGTTGTTTTTAATTAATTAAATATACGAAAAAAATGACCCTAAAGCAACTAAATTGATTATTTAATTGTTAGTTTTTTTGGCTTAGCTTCATCTGCTAATGGCATTGATATAATCAATAAACCATCCTTCATAGAGGCGTCTGCTTTTGATAGATTGAACTTAGATGCGATCTTATATGCTAGATCAAAGGATCTGCGTGCAATACCTCTTGTTTGGTAATTGCGATCTGATTGTTCTTCTTTTGGTTTGTTGTAGGATACTCGAAGGATATCTTGTTCAATGTTAATACTGATATCTTCTTTTGTTAGACCTGTACATGCAATTTCGAATACTAATCCGTTTGCATCTTCATAAATGTCTACTGGGTGGGGGATCTTAACACCAGTCAAGGTGTTGAAGTGGGAATCTGTGTCGAATAAGTTTCGAAACAGGATGTCAAATTCTGTTGTCTTCATAATGTTTACTTCCTTAGATAGTTAATAATTGTTTGTTCTGTAACTTGGGTTTTTGCCCTAGGGTCTTATATAAATAGTCTGTTATTATTAAAAATGGCCTTCCATAAGGAGGGACATCTATGAGTGTCCATCTCCAAAATTACTACAGATATTTGGCTCAGCAATCAATCCAGTAGGAATTGTAACGGTAGTCTCCATATGACGTTTAACGATACTAGCCACCTCTTCAGCAATCTCTACTGGAGCATTCACAACAAATTCATCATGGATCTGTAGCATGATATATGCATCTAATCCTTTTTCTTTAAACTCTTTATGGATTGCAATTGCAGATCTATTCATAATAGATGCAGCTAATGATTGTATTTGGAAGTTCTTTGAGTTATTGAGACCATTCTTATACTCCATTCGCAATTGCATGATCTTTTGAGTTTGCTCAGGAGTCTTGCACATACGTTTCATCATTCCAAATGCTTTTGGTTCAATCAAGTTATCTTCAAACTTTTCATAGATTGCTTTCACACGATCTAAGTGACGAATACGTCCAGTTTTACTTTTTACATATCCAAAAGATTGTACACGTAAATGTGTATCAGTCATCCATCTAGCCAACTCAGGGAAACCCTCTAAGTAACCATCAATCAATCTCTGTGCTTCAGGCATTGATATGTTTAATGATTGGCCAATCTGCCATGCACCAGCTCCATATGGAATAGCAAGTGCAATACCTTTAGCTCTTTGTCTTAACTCAGGTCGTAGTGTCTTTACAAAGTTGGGATCACTTTTCTTAGCTGACATTCCTTTTAGTTTAAATGCTTGAATTGCAACACGACTATACAAATCCTCATTATCTAAGAATACGTTAATCAAGTTAGGATCATTACTAACAGATGCGAATACTCGTGGCTCAAGAGATGATTGGTCACATATAATAAATCTACGTCCTTTCTCTGCCTGTAAGAAGCTTCGTAAGATGTTATTGTATTTCAATACTAAATCACTGACTTCACCTTCCTCTAGTATACGTGGCATTTGTTGGCAATCTGAACTGAATCGGCCTGAAGTTGTGCCATGTTGTTTGAAATACCAGTAGTATCTACCATCCTCACACCCTTCTAGGAATCGATCAATATATGTTGAACTAATTTTGATTAGCTTGTTATAGTCTCGTAGCTTAGCAGCCCAAGTATAATCCTTACTCAGAAACTCAATCATATCATCATTGAATTGATCGGTACCTTTGCGAGTTTGACTAATTGGTTTAATCTTCATATACTTAAACACAATATCTGCCAACTGCTGCTTACTACCTATATTTAGATAGTTTCCTTCTTTCTCTTTCCACATATCCAAACTTACCTTCATAGAGTCTGTAGCATTAAGCACACTCTCATCACCAGTTAGTAGGAATTGTTCAATACCAGTAGGATCAACAGCTTGTATCTCTTTTAATCGATTAGCAAAGTTTCCTCGTTTCTTTGGTGGAAACATCTTACGAGCTTTTACCATTACCCAATGCTTTGCTTCTGGAATATTCATTAAGTCTGAGATAATCTCTTGTTCAAGCTTTGCTAGCTCTACAACAATATCACTCTTTGTTTTCTGAATTAAATCCATATCAAGCTCTGTTCCAGTCTCTTCCATTGATATAGAAACTGTCTTATACAAAGGCATTACCTCATCTACAAAGAAGAAATCCCACAACTCCTGTTCTTTTAAGATTGGTAAAAAGTAAGTCATTAAACGAAGTGTTAAGTCGGTATCGGCTGCTGCATAGTTTCCTAATAAAGTCATATCAGCTTTGAAGATTTCGTAGTTCTCTTTAGAAGTACTACCACCATTCTTCTTGATATTTTCTTTCATAAGGACTTGCTCCTCATTGGCTTCTTTCTCCGCATTAATACCTAACTCATGCTGTAATTCTATTGCTAATGGTTTCAAACCAAAAGGTCCTTCTTCACGAAGTGTGTGAGTAAGTAACATTGTATCACAATATAAGTCATCACGAAGATCAACACCATAGAAATTTTTTGTGAATCGAATATCAAATGATCCATTATGCATCACCAGCTTTTTACCTTTAAGTATATTGATAAGCTGCTTAGCTATATCATCGCACTTTTTACCTGATACGTAAAGGTCTTCTAATTCTTGCTTTTCATTATTCCAAGCTCTTGTTGGAAAGTAATAACCCTCATTAATATTTGCTGATACTGAGAAACCAATAATTTGGCCTGTTCTTGGGTTGACAGAAGTTGTCTCAGTATCGTAAGCTATTATATTGCCATTCTTGATATAGTTAGCTAACTCTACTACTCCATCTTCTGATGTTATTATCTTATATACTTTATCCATAGGGTAAATATACAAAATAAAAATGAAAAAGCCAACTTTTTTTAGGAGTTGGCTTTCTAAATTCTGATAATTTCATTACTTATAGTGTTTATTGTAAATAGTATTGTTTTTATTTATTAACCCGGCTGTAAGCCTAAATCATCCATCATTTGATCATACTCATCGTTGAATATTGATGGATTAAACACATCAAAAGATGTATAAATACCTTTTGCAATATCCTTCATTACCTTATCATCTTCCAAGTTTACTAACACTTGTTCTGCGTCTTGTTTGCTCATTTTTATATATTTTGCAAACTTCTCCAAATTAAAGTTGGTTGTTAGCTTTACACCATAACCTGAGAAGTAATCTTCAATATCAGAGGCTTCACTATTAGAAAAGATTTTAGGGGCTTCTGGTTTATCTACATTGTATTGCACCAATAATTTATCAAACGGAGCTTTAAGATTTGGATATTTTCCTAGTATTTGTATAAAGCCCTTGTCAGCCATAAAGCGTAAAGAGTGTATCTTTTTTCCATACATTGGACCTCCTGCATGAAAGCTAGGCTCAAATTTTAACTCTACGCTTTTTGTATTAATGTGTTTTGATAATGCCTGCAGTGTTTCTTTTGGGTATCCTGTTAACAAATAATACTCCAATGAAGTTGCTGAAGCCTCTTTAATTACATTTCTAACCTCTTCACGGATTAGTTTTCTTAATTCTGATATTTTCATTTTAATAAGTTTTTAATGCTATTAACTATCCTTAATCGATCCGCAATAATTTTTTTAGCATTAGCAGGATCTTTTTCAATAAGACTATTAGTATCTTCTCCCCAATATTCAATATCATCTACAAGATCCACTACAACTGATCGGATTGGGTTGTTAATAACTTCAAACATATTATTGTTTTTAAGAGACTCAATTCCCGTTTGAATTTTTTTATTAACTGATCGCCAAACTCCACCGCCAGCTGCAGATATTACAGTTCCTTTAGGTACTTGTATCTTTCTGGTCCTGTTAAGATTTTTAACTACCGTATCTTGCTTTGCAATATACACGTCAAAGTACTCGTCAGCTATTGGAGCTTCATTGATTACTTTACTAACCTCTTCTTGAATTAGTTTTTTAAATTCTGATAGTTTCATTTTAATATTAGAATTGGTTAATTATCTAATCTTATTTTTAACAACTCCTCAATGTCTTTTTTAATAGAGTCATATTCGCTTCGTGTTAATGCGTCGTAATTACTCCAGTCTACTTCAGATTTTACGTCTTGTGGCGTAGATGTAGGCTCTAAGTCAAAGCTAATGCCATAGTCATCGTCTATCATGTCAGCCAACTGTTGAAACTTTTTCTGCTTTTGAGCCTCTATAAATGCTGTATATAGCAGCTGTTTTATTTGTTTATCAAGCCCGCCTTCGTTAACCACTTTGCGAACCTCTTCTCTGATTAGTTTTCTAAATTCTGATAGTTTCATTTTTTATAAGTTGTTTATTATAAATAGTATTATCTTTAAGAAAAGCACTGCTTGGCTAAAAATTCAACATTAGATTTCACTAAATCCATATCCACTTCACTCATATCAAAAGTCTCCAAAAAGTTATGTGGTGTTGGTGTACGAGTCTCGTGATCTATATTAAAGTCTTGACCTAGTGATGCAGCAAATACTGGATACACAGAGTCTGTACTACGCATGCATGAATGGTCGTAATAAGCAAATTCTGTCGGATCTCCCTGTCCTAAGCAATGAATAGGCTTTATTAATAGGCCATTTGCATTTAAGTAATTGTAAGCCATATGACGTGCTTCTTTGATTCCTTGATCTTCTTTGAATGAGCGTAAGTTGCTAAAGTGATCATCTGAAAGCCATGCATTAGGTATTGCGATCTTTGAAAATCCAATCACATTAATCCAGTCTGCTTTTAGTCCAAACTGATAAGCTTCTAACCAATCTTCTTTAGTCTTACCTTGTGGACAGAAGAAGATATCAATTTTACCAAACAACCCTTCTTTATCCATACGACCAACAAACTTTCTAGCATTCAAGATTGTCTCATTTTTATCAAACAATACATCTGGTGCAATTACTTCATCTGGCATTAGCTCTTTACATATATCGATTAAGATATCTTCTGTAACTAATGCACGCTCTGC
>Ga0181358_1001228_pt1 | contig 11805 bp, 9 predicted proteins | sample Fa13VDMM110SD_FD_130096 | JGI IMG/M metagenome (GOLD analysis project Ga0181358, IMG submission 130096) | Freshwater viral communities from Lake Michigan, USA - Fa13.VD.MM110.S.D | ecosystem: Environmental > Aquatic > Freshwater > Lake | place: USA: Michigan | collected 2013-09-24
ACGAGGGCTAGTCCGATCTAGTGGATAACTTTTGGGTTAGTGTTATTTAGTTGTTTTTTTATAAACTCTAATACCTGTATTTTTAATTTATTAAATCCGACCTCATTAATAACTCTCTTAGCCTTACAATTTTCTTTGGATTCATTACATTCCTTTACTTGATCATATAAAACTGATCCCGGTTCCTGTTGTTTTTCAGGTAAATTTGTTTTTGGAAATTCCTTATCCCATATTTTTGTCTCAAACAAATCAATATCTGTTTGTGGTACCGCACATTCTAATGCCCTTATAAAATCTTCTGGAGTAACACAACCCGCAAAGAACCTTTCAACAAGATTATTATTTTGTCCTCTATAACAATTTATCACTCTCGGATGATCAACTATAATTTTAAACGATAATGAACCACTTCTTTTAGAGTTGTTATATGTATAAACAGGTTCACTTCTACCAATAAATTCTGTGGCGTTCCAATTGGCACTAGTATTTTCATCAAATGTTAGTTCGTATGGTGGAAACCACATAATTCTACCTTTAGTGCCCGTTAATGAATCACCAGGTCCAATTTCAAACAAAGGTAAGTCTGAAAGATTATCCGCCCAAGCCAAATTTTCTAAAGATAACATAAATTTCTTTCTAGTAGTCTTAGAATCTAATATACTAGGATGATACTTAGGTATCCCATTGTCCATTAAAACACTAAGTGATGCCTTACCCTTACTTACGGAAAATCCTTCACCAGGACTCTCCGAATGAGAGAATAATCCTGTGTTCCTAATTGCGTTGAAATAACTGTACCTATCGTTTACTGTCCATACACGACAAAAATTACCATTACCATCTATGTCTAATAACGACAATTCTTTAATTGCGTTACCTCTACTTATAATTCTATCCTGTTCTTTATCCCTAAAATATTTTTTAGTTTGATTAATAAAGACATCATTCTCACTATTATTAACTAATTGTTGTGTTTTATATAATAATGTCTTTGGGTTAAAGTTTTGTTCACTACCAGTTGACCAAAAGAACTTGTTTGGTTCACCTGATGGTTCACCTATCCCCTCAATAGTAGTTCTTAGTCCATTTTTTATATCTTCAGTCGAACCATTAAAATCTTTATTAGTAAATCTAGTAGTTATCCTATTACCTCTATTAGTATTTCTTTCCGTACCAATGTAATATCTACTATTAATACCTGCGTTATCTGTACCAGCCAATCTAGTATCTTCGTATTCAGGTCGATAATTGTTTCTATTTAAAAGATTAAACGCAAACGATACTTGTTGGGTACTTGTTCTTTCAAACAATACTTTCATTCTTAATTCGGTTGATAATGTTGGTTCAACACCTTCTTTAATATCTAAATTAGACTTTAATAAATCATCACCTGATTTAACACTACTATTATATTCGTTCCAACCAACTGCACCATTTGGTAAAGTATTAAAGAATTGGGTACTACCCCTCATTCTATTTACATACTCATTAACTCTTTTACCTAATGGTGGTGTTATATATCCATGTATAAACTGTTCATCATTGGTGAACCCTTCTATTTGTGCGATTTTATCTATTACAGTTTTTTCTAATTGTTGTCCACCAAGAATACCTAATGATGTTTCATTTTGAAAATTTAAAGATTTATAGGTGTCAATAACATTAAAAGGAAAATCAACACCCTTTTTAACTCCATCGTTTAGTAATTTAAATTGGTTTTTATTATAGTATGAAGGATAAAATCCTCTTACTTTTTGTCCAAATGATGTTGGTAAGGGATACCACAAATTAGGTGGTACTGTTAATTCAAAAGTAACGTATTGATCGTTTTGTGGTGTATATTTATTTAAATTGACATTTTGTGTCATTCTAAATAATGTACCTAAAGGAAATAGTTTTTTTTCTTCGTTATAGTGAACAGGGATATTTTCATTTTCCGTACCCATAACAGGTACATTAATAACTTTACCAATGTCTTGAAGTTTAGAAACTAATCCTGATTGAATTAATGTCTCATTTACTGGTGGTGGTAAATTTCTGTTTAATAATCTATTCCTAAATTCTTGTGTAGAATAAATACCTTTATTATAATCTAATATTCCTGCCATATATAATATTTTCTTATTATATAAATATTAGGTCTATAAAATTCAGGTGATTATTTATTATATATTATATCCTAGTATCTTGTTTTATTCATATATCTAGAATTATTTCTTGAAATAAACTGGTCCTTGTAATAATAGGAATAATATTTTGTAAAGTCAATAGTAAAACAAAAATATTTTAATTTTTTTTAAGATGCCATATAATCTGTGGATTCTTTACTAGAAGGAACGCCACCGTTTCTGAATGTACCATTTAAATGATTGATCACTGTTCTCTCAATCATAGGTTTAATAGACGCCATATCCATTTCTTTTGTAGAACCATCAGGTGAAACTAATTCAATCTTACCTGTTATATTTAAATTACCAAATTCAATTTTTGAAGATTCTGCCGTATTGTTTCCACCAAATGACCTATCCAATAACTTATCTAAAGGACCTCCTTTCTTTGCCCCAAGAACATCATCTTCAGATGTAAAAGAAGTTACTCCACCATCTGATCTTGATAAATAGTCGTCTTTTTCTTGTGGTACTCTATTTACGTTTTCCCCAAGACCTTTTATTTTCTTAATTATATCGTCCAAAGTTTCTGTAAAATCAATTTGATTTTCTGATAGTAACTTCTCTAAATCTTCTGATAAATCAAGTTCAAATATTTTTTTAACTGTGTCACCAGATTCTAAACCTAAACTTTGAGATTGTTGTATCATGTTTTCTCTTAACTTACCATATGGTGTTTTTTGTATCCCTTCAATCATATTAGTTACTTGAGATTCCATACCTTTAAACAATGATTCCATACTAGGTCTCATAATATCTTCAGTAATTTCATAGACATTTGATTCTGCAACATACCCTGTTTTCATTGCGTCTAAAATGTTTTTTAAAATTTCGTTAGTAGTCATTGAATTATAAGCAATATCCATTATTGCTTCTTCCTCATTTTTAGGTGCTGCTAACATTTTTTCTGCTAAATCAACACCAATATCTCCAATACCAACTTCTTTACCATCAAAATCAACAACCCACTTACCATCTTTCATTTTAGCCATACTAGCCAAACCTTCTCTCATATCCTCATCTTGAATATTACCAGAAACGTTCATTTTAATGTCTTTTATTTTTGCGGTTTGTCTAGCCATTTCAATAAGACTTTCAGAAGAACCACCAATTGTTTTTGATAAAGCCTCAAATTGTTGTACTGCTTCTGCGGGTAAATCATACTCTCCAGTTTCTTCATTAAACTGAATCATATTTTCTGTCATTTTAGCGACTCTTTTTGCTAATTCTTCCGGTTTATTTCTGGCCTCGTACATAAGTGTAAAAGGATCACCAAATGCCTCTGCAATATCACCACCTAAAAGTTGTAATTCTGCTGCGGCTTGAATAGCCTCTTCAGGATTATAGAATTTTTTAGCCATACCCAACATATCACCAACGTCCATTCTCATTTGAACCGCCAATTTAGCCATTTCTGTCATCCCTTTAACACCACCTTTAAATGACATACTTGACATTGTTTTAAAATTGTTGGACAATGTTTTTACTACTTTACTAGCGTTTAAACCTAATTTTTGACTTTCTGCAGTTAATGAATTTAACATCTTATTAGAATTATCTACACTAACTCCCATTAAGTCCATTTTTTCTAATAATGAAGATGCAGCTTCTTTACCTAAACCTAACCCCTTTTCTAAAAGATAAATGTTGGATACTTCTTCAGGTGAAATAATTCTAGCCCTACCACTATCCTCTGCAAATTGTTTCATTATAACTTGCACACCTTCAGCACTACCACCAAATTTCTGAACCTCTGCGGTTGCCCTATTAAATGATTTGGTGAATTCTTGACTTCTACCGACTGATAAACCGATATTTACTGCAGTTTCCTTTGATTTTTCTGCCAACTGTTCGGCCCATTCATATTGTGCCTTTGAATCAGTTGCAAATTTTCTAAACTCTGTGGATATGTTTTTTATTGATAGTAGGGAATCTTTTAGTAAATTATCACTATCCCCGATATTTTTACTTACAGATGAAGAAGACTTATTGATCTTATCCATATTATCAGACATCTGATCTAATTTTTTATTTAGATCGTCTATCTGTTTTTGTAATTCTTTTATATCATCTTCTGTAGGTGTTCCCATTTCTTAAGGTTTGTTTTCTTCAAAATCTTTTTTAATCTTCTCAAAATCTTTTTTTATTTTTTCAAAAATTTTTAAAATCTCATTATATTCCGATTTAGTTATACTATTATCTACAATTTTTTTTATATTTTTAGTTAAGTCCCCTAACATTTTATTTTTTTTCTCTAATTTCAAAACTTATTAACTCTATTACACTACTTCTAGTTTTTTGACCTGAAGAAATATTTCCATACTCATTATAAAATAATTGAATCTCCCCCGTTTGACTTATACCTAATTTTAAATTATTATAGTATAAAATAACCCCTACTCTATAATCCCAATCATCTTGTTGTAATATCATATATTCATCTGTAATAGATAATAAATTAAATTTTTGTTTACCATTAAAATTGTGTTCTGATTTTTGAACCGCAGCCCTCACAGTTAATTTTACATCATCAAAAAAATTAATGATTATTTTATTAAAAGGTAAAGTTTCTGCGTTCTCATCATACATAAGTCTACTTTGTATACGGGCGTTTAATATATCCATTTTCTCCTTAGTTCGTTCAATACTATCCTTAACGTCATCAACGTCTTCAGATGATACATTTTCTATTAGAAAATTTAAATAATTTACAGTATTTAAAAATTTATTGATATTCATACTACTTTTTTTTATAAATATCTTAAATTTGAATTTATTCTTTAGGAACTAAGTATGAAATAAAATATTTACGCATATAAGTGGGCATAATCAGAATATCTGAATATGTAAATCCTCTACCTACTAAGAATAAAATTTCTTTTAAAAGATTTTGTTGGTGATTAGATGTCAGGCCAAAATAAGTTTTTATTGATCCTAAGAAAGGTATTAACGGACTCTCCCCCCTGAGTCCGAGCACTAACATTAAAGTTTATTCCTGGTTCAATATCGACAATATATTTATTTAAACTTCTTATATCCATCAACGGTAAAGTTTTTAAAACATTAGAAATTTTAATTTTATCTCTTTCCCCATCAATTGACATTATAGACCTCTCTAACCTAAGTGTAGTTTTTGAAGAAATATCAGTTTTATTTCTTTCCATTAATTCTGAATCTAATAAATCTAATTCCTCTTCATCTTTACCTGTTAAAAATCTAAATTTAAGATTTTTATTACATTTTGGTAAAAGATAATCAAATAACCCATTTTCATCAGGTTTTACTGTTAATTTTTTCTGTTCTAATTTAGTTAAATCAATTTCACCTTCCACAACTTTTTTAGTAGTTGGGTGAACAACTGGTTGTATATAGTTCTCACCAAATGCGGAAACTCTTAAAAATAAAACGATAGCCATTCTATCACCTTCTAAAAGTAACTTATGATCAAAACCTAAGTCTTTTACTTTTCTTTCAATTAATACATCAATTAATCTACCACTCGCCAAAATATTTGGTGATGTTAGTACATTTTCATCGTAGGCGGTTAAATATTCTACTTTAACACTAGATTTTTTATTAGGATATAATAAACCTTGCGAAGGCAATTCTAATACATCATAAGGAACTTTATACTCATCGGGTATAAAGTTCGGGTCCATAAAACTTTGTCTTTCTTCCATATTATAAAACTAATTATTTTTTATTTAAAGTAAATGTTATGACTCTTCATCACCTACTATTTCTATAGGTATTATACTCATATTTAAATAAACCATATCCTTTTTTTCGTCAACCGTTTTATCATTATCATCAATAGGTTCATCAATAATTGGTCCATCATTATCCATAGGTGGATCAGTATAATCATCTTTATTATACCAATCAATACATCTCTGATCTATTTGTTTTTGTATATCTTCTAATTGTGATACACTAATTCTTTCTTTTTCACCTGGAGGTGTTAATACTTTTTCTAAAACATCATCCATCGTAGATTCATCACCTAAACCCGCATACTCTACTAAAAATCCAACAACTTGATTATCTTCCTTCTGTTTTTCAATTGATTCTTCAAAAGTAAGTATACCTTTTTTCATTTTAGTTATAGAATTTGTAAGTTTTAATTTTTTACCATCCGCACCTGAACAGAATTTTTCTATTTCGGCTTCGTCCATATTCTCTAACTTACCAATTTCTTTAAGTGTATTAGAATAATCCTCAACTTCCTTTTTAAGTTCCTCAAAAGTTTTTTTAGTTTCTTCAATTTTAGTAGTACATTTTTTATAACAAGGTGATTCAGTAACTTTTGATGGGTCTATCCCTTCTTCAGTCTCACAATAATTTTTACACCATTCGTTGTCCGCTTCCGCACTTTTAAAGTATTCTACTATATCATTAATTTTATCTACAAAACCATCCATTACTGTATCTTTTAAGAAAAAAACATAGGCGGGTACCTTTTTAGTAAAAAATGTGTCTACCGCAAATGGTTTTTCTTCACCTCTTTGGTATTCTTTATAAGAACCGTAAAAATATGCTAAGAACATCTGTTCTACAGTCAACCTAACTGCACTTTCTTTCCATCTTAGATATGTTTTAAATTGTGATAAATCACCCGCAGGTCCCGGAAAAAAAGTAAATCTATCTTTAGTAAAACCTGGAGGTAATAAACTTGTTTTACCACCTACCCATCTCACAACTTTTACACCTGTACTAGTTACTGGAAACAAATATCTTAAAACACCTAAAAGTGATTTATCCATATTTTTAGTGTCTACTGGTGGTATATTTTTATCACCATATTTGTTATTTCCAGTTTCTATAGGGTCAGGTTTAGGTGTTGTATTAGTAGAACCTAATTCTTTTATATCTATAATATTACCATCACCATCAATGGTTACTATCGTATTATCTACCTTTTCTACAGTATAATATTTACCATCTTTACCTTTTACTACTAGAGTTCCACCATTAGTTATCCCCTCTTCTAAACCCTTATTAGTAATAGGTTTTGGGGTTTCCCCCTTTTTAGCCAACAACTCCATTGCCTTTTCTATTACCCCAATCAATTGTCCTTGAGTTACATCGGGATTACCTTTAGGATTAATTGGTTCACTAGTGGATTTTACATTTCCTGTAACGTCACCATCACTTATTGTTGATGTGGTTACATTATCGCCACCTGTAACAAAATCATCTCCCGCTTTATTTACATCGTAGTCCTTAACTAGAACCATTTCCCCACTTTTTTCACGATAAGTTTTAATACCACCAGCTTCATCTTTTACGTGTAAAATATTTTCACCTGTTTTTGTATCTTTAACTACAACTCTTTGTGTATTATCAGGTACATTTTTAACTGATTTTCCTTGTGCCTCTAACCACGTATCTAAAAATGCCTCTTTTAAACCACCTTCTTTCGGAATACCTCTTAATATATCTAATATTAGGTTCTCCGATACATTACCTAAAGTACCTTTATTTTGTATTCTTGAAAGTTCAGACGCCATATCTTTTACATAATTAAAATCTACCGTAGAGGGGATAATTTTTTTCCATATAGTATCATATTGATTTAAGTGTCTAGCTAAATCTTCATAATTTCTTATTTCCGTCTCCAAAAAATTTGTTAATAATTTTGGGTCAAATCCTTTTAAAACTACTGCAACGCTAGATAACGCTTTCATTAATTTTTTTCCAATACCTTGTTCAGTTAATAAGATAGACTCATTAAGATTTCCGTGTACCCTACTATCATTAAAAAGAGATTTCATTCTAATTATCTCCTCATTTAGTGTTAATATTTTTTTCATTTTATGTTGTTAATGTAGATATTATTTTTGTTAAAATTGCCCCCTTTTCATTTACGTTATAGTTCCATGACCAAGACAAAAGATTTTTATACATCAAATCCCCTGCTGGTATATTATATGACGTAGATTCTGTACTACTTACTACTATAGCATCACCATTTGGATCTTTGACTTTTTCATTTTTAGGTGTTATTGAAGAACCACCCCATATACCTTGATATCTTAATTTATTAATTGTTAATATATTTCCTGATTGATCACAGTCAAACTGACCTCTATATACTAATTTATCACTATTGTTTACCGATTTCAATTTAACACTTAAATACACTTGTCCGTCCGCATAAAATGTATAATGATATTTAGGTATACCACCTTCTTTTAATACTGACTTTGCTAATACAAAACAATCTTTTGTTGATGAATTTGTTGAGTTAATAATTAAATCTGAAACCCCATTCGCAGTTAATATGTTATAAACACATTTAATGATTGGGTTTTCATCACAGATATCTTTCTTTTCGGTTGGTGCGTATACAGTGTAACCCTTACCTTCTAGGTCAGTTTCACATTGTTCAATATTACTACCACATTGTTCACTTAAAGATATTAATCTTTTTATTTTTTTTATTTCTTCATTTAAGTTTCTCATCTGTAATATTTTTTAACTCATCTCTAAAACTATTAATCTCTAATTTCATAGATTCAACCAATTCTTTATCAGTTATTCCATAAATATTAAAGATATTGGAAATTTCCCCAACTCTTTCATTTATTTCTCTTATTCTTTGTTTAATCTCTTCCATAAATTTATAAATCACTCAATATTTTTTTAATTTCTTCCTCTTTATTTTTATTTAAGTCCTCATAAGGTTTGTCAATTGCATCAACATATACTGGGTTTTCATAGTATTTCACACCCTCTTTTCTTTCTTTTTCATCTTCAGGTGCCAATTCTATTTTTTCTGAACTCAACCCCTTTGGCCCTTTTGACATCTGTGCCTTCCTTTCTTTAAAAGTAGTAGTTTGGAATTTTTCGGGAACATTTAAATTCATATCATCAATTGTAATCTCTTTACCTGCCTTAATTAAAATTTTATCAAAAGGTCTCCATCCCGATTTCCACGCATTTGTCAATAAAGAATTATCTAATGTTGATCCATTAGAACCAAATACTTCTTTAGTAGACTCCCATCCGTAACCTTCTTTTTCCACTAAACCTCTTATATCTTCTCTATTCACATATTTTATATAATTATATGATTCACCTATCCATTTTTGTACTTCAGGTATTTCCATTGCCTCAGTAAGTACTATAAATAATCCTAACTCTGTTAATGCTTCTTTTCCTGCCTTTGTTTTTACAAATTTATTTAATGATTTAATTACATCACCATTATTTGATAAAACTAAATTTTTAAATCTACTATCATTCGCAATTCTTCTTAGGTTTACTCTACCGATTTTTGTATCTATCTTAGATAAAGCCTCACTATATTTATTTGCAACAGATATATCAATTTTACTAAAATCTTTAATTATATCGTGACCAATTAAAATATCTGAATTACTTAACCCATATTTATCTGCAGTTTCTTTATATATTGTAGTTAATTTAGTGTCTTTCTCTGCCGCCTTTAAATTTTTATACATAGGTAATTCCTTTTCAGTTCTAGAAATTACTTCGTTAGCATAACTATAAATTTTTGGGTTTTTACCCGCATCAGTTAATAATCTTTTTGTTTGACTAACACCACCACCTAAAAATCCACCGAATAATGTTAAACTACCTGCTAATATTGCCATATTACGTTCATCAGAACTTTTTGCGGTTGCAGCTTCTACACCATATGAACCCGCATTTACAAAATCTAATCCCATACTAACTATGGGTCCAAATCCTGGTATTGCTAATGCCGCAATAGATGCGACATCTAATGCACAGTGATAATCAGAAAAGCAGTCACCTAAATAAGACCAAATAGAACCACCAGTTTTATACTTATTAATAGTACCGATACCACTTGGTATATCGTTTGTTGATATTGATTTTATTTTTTGTGAAATAATATTTAAGTTATTAGTTCCCCAGTATGCGTTAAACCATCCCCACCAGCCATCAGGAAAAAGATTAGAGTTATATGCATCTTTATTACTTTTAAAGGCATCATCTAAGTCTTTCTGTAACTTACCAAAGTCAAAATAAAAGTTAGATAAATAAACCACAAACTGTGCAGGATTATTACCAATCGTTTTTGATGACACCACTTTACCCATTTCATAGTCAAAATATTTAGCAGTATAAAATAGTGGTGGTGCACAAGTACTACCTACTGAAGTAACACATACCTCAACATTACCTTTTACATCTGAAATAACTTTATCTGAAATCAAACCACTTGTTAAATATCTAGATGCATTTAACGCACTCTGTGCCATTAAATGATTACCTGAAAGTGGGTTTTTAGGTATTATATCGGGATATCCCGAAGGAGTACTCATACCGAAACCCAAACTTATTAACATTTGCCTTACATTTTCAATATTAGTATCTGAAGAAGCCTTTTTATTAGTTATATCCTCTTTTTCTTTTTTAATAGAATTATCTACTTTAGAAATTACTATATCCACATCTGTAGATTTAACAGAATTAACCCAAATAGTGTTTAATTTTTTTATTTCCTCTTTTCCATTATAATAATTTTTTTCATTAGAGTCAATAGGATTACTTAAAGTAGTACCATCTGAACTATTCCACCATTCTTTTTTTTTATAATCATAAGAATATTTATATTCACCACCTTTAGATAAATTTATATATCCTGACCCCGATGCAGTCGATAACCAAACAGAATCAAATTTTGTTTTACCTACTTTATAAGATTTAAGAAATGTGCCACCGTATGGGTTACTACTTGTCACATCTAAATTGTATACACTTTTTTTACCGTATTTTTTACTAAGATCATCTGAAGAGTTTGCCCATTGTCTATACAATTTGGCAATAGTTTTTTGTTTTTCTGTAACAACCCCATTTCTTGAAAGGTCCTCAATATTGGTAGTATTTTTGTAATTTAGTAGACTATTACCGTCTGATACCTCCCAACTAATTGGTTGTTCAGATAAAAACACACGTTTATATTGTTCTTCAGATATTACTACTCTTTTTTTCATATACTATATTATGTACCGAAACTTTTATTAAACATTAATTAATACAAACGTACCAACATCCATTTTATCTGTTTCGACTGCCTTTTGAATTACAATTCTTTGTTTATTTGAGTCAATGTTTAATTCTTTATAGATATAACTTACATATTCTTTTCTGAATTTAATATTACCCTTATCATTCTTATCTACTAAGGGAACATTCATTTTGGAACGGAAATTAAATTTGTTTGCACCAACCTTTCTAACTATGGCAATTTTAGTACCATTTTGATCCTTAACAACGTATCTTTCTCCTTCTACACCCCCTTCGGCTTTTTTAACATCAAAAGTATCGCCAGTAATTTCTTCATCATCTTTACCCGCACCTAGTTCTATCATTTTTTCAGTAGGTTCAATACCTAATGTTTTATACATAATTCTAATTTCTTCGCCCTTTCTAAATAAACCCTCCTTTTCAAATGTTTGATAAAAAGAATTCATACACCATTCTACACCTTGAATCTCTTCTTTTTGAAATTCTTCTTTGGTTTTACCTTGTCTAACTTGTTTATACATATCCTTCATGTGATCTCTACACTCATCCTTACTCATATTAATCTCCTTTTTGGTTGCATTAACATCGTCTTTTCTTTGTTGTTTAACATTGCCCG
>Ga0181358_1001231_pt1 | contig 11794 bp, 12 predicted proteins | sample Fa13VDMM110SD_FD_130096 | JGI IMG/M metagenome (GOLD analysis project Ga0181358, IMG submission 130096) | Freshwater viral communities from Lake Michigan, USA - Fa13.VD.MM110.S.D | ecosystem: Environmental > Aquatic > Freshwater > Lake | place: USA: Michigan | collected 2013-09-24
ACCTCTAGTCTTTGTCTTTGCTCGACAGTTGGAGCGGCTCTTCTACGTTGTCCTGGATTATGATATCTTCCTGCTAATAATAAATTAAGTGGGACATCACTTCCTTTCGCTTCTTCTAATTGTTGGGCTTGTCTTACCAATCGTGCAGTTTCATATTTATCGCCTGTCGTTTTTTTCCTTTCTATAGCCGCTACTCGCTCCGCTACATTGGGTCCCATAATAGCACCACCTACAGGTTCTTGTATTGATTCGGGACTTGGTGGAGGTGCCATTGTTTCTGGTGGGGATTGTCTTGGTTTAAAAACTCGCTGTGATTCAGTTTGAGATGATTCACGACTTCCTATTAATTCCTTTAAAGAAGGGGGACTTGCTGAAGATATTGGAGAGAAAGCCGAACTTTCACTAGGGAGTACGCCCTTACGAATAGGGACTTTTAGGGGAACCGGTTCTATCCAATCAGTCATCGAACTAATGGTAGATACTGGAGAAGGTGTGATAAATCCACGAATTGAACTTCCTAATACTTCAGGAGTTTTCAATGAACTTTTTACAGGAGCGGCGAACATAGTTGAAAAAGCAGGAGGAGCCGCCGGGGCTGGGGCTGGAGGACGAATGGTTGGTGGGGCGACTAACGAAGCGGGTTCGCTATATTGAATAACAATAGGGGGAACTTTCGGTAGGCCCAATACAATTGGAGGAGGTAATGGTTCTTGTGCCTTCTTACGATGGGCCCTCCTTTTCTTTACTTTCTTTTCATTAATATTTACGACTACACTTTGTCGTTGTGTTTGCTTTTGTTTCTGTTTAACCTTACGAGGCATATATGTTATAACCAGATATTAATCGCTAAATTATTTCTTCTCAAGTGATCCATACTTGGCCGCTTGTGCAACCATTTCTTTAACTTTTCTAGCAGATACTTCCGATGTGTGACCTTTATGTAATCCGCCGATATGTGAAAATTGAGGAACTGCTTTTTGTCCGAACTTTCCTGAAGGCTTTCCTTTATGACCGAGCATTATATATTTGTTGTAGATATTATTTTTCTTCATCATCTTCTAAAAGCAACTCGTCCCAATTGGAAAATATCCTTTGAGAACCTGTATTAATATACATGAATGAATGGGGTTCTCGAAAACAATATTTCAATATATCCATAAACTTATCCTGATGTTGTTCTACATGTTCGTCATATATAGTTTCCATTTCCTTCTTATTTATTTTGAATATGAATATATCGGTTAATCCATTACGGACACTAGGCTCGACGCTCTTGTAATTTTGGCAAGCGATCCACATAGATAACTTTCCATGTCTTCGGTTATTCACCATAGAAAGAAATAACTTACGGATTGAATTGTCTCGAAGGGCCTTCTGGACGTCATCAAAGATTACTAAAGAAGTTTCATCGTCTTCTGCTGCCTTCTGGACTTTTTCATAACAATCCATTAAATTCTTATATGTAAGGTCATCGTAAAGTTGTTGTGGTGCTATGTGCTTATCAAAAAAGATATCTTTCATTGATGAGCGAGAACCTGGTGGCATGAATACGAATATTTGATGGAATACTTTATGGAACATCTGGGGAGTTTTAAGGAAGGAAGTAAGGAGGGAAGTTTTTCCTGAACCTGCCCTTCCTAAAAAACACGTGAAGGTAGATTTATTCATTAGACTTGTTAATGGAAAGGCATCTAGTTTCTCATCTAGTTTTCCATCAACGCTAAACTTAGGGCGTTTCAAATTTGGAGTTTCGTTTTTTTGAACCCTTATCATATTATAGATTTATAATATGATGATATTTTATTGAGTGATTTTGTATTTAAACTCTAACGTCGCATTGCCCGGTTCTAGCGTCAATGATTATGATGCTATCCAAGCAAGACATACAATAGACTGTGTGGGCGTTTGTGACCGCAGAAGCGATATTGAGTTCCAAGAAAGCCTGGGACGAGTTGAGGTTAATACCCGATAATACGCCCACCGAATTCACGTCTTCGAGGTCTTGTCCGAAATAGAAACAGTTCTGACCCGTAAGGTCACCAGCACCGACAACCGCGGCTTGAACTGTATAATAAAAGTCCTGGGTGTTAGGGTTACCAATAAGAGACTGAGCGGTTCCACCAGTAGAAAGACGACAGAACTTCTCAGGAAGAGCGGCGACCTTAAGATTTGGCGAATTAAAAGAACCAACCGCACGTTGAAGGTCAGTCATCACACGGGCAGGGTGAAGAAGGGATTCAATAGGGATCTGGGGATATCTGATAGAGTTGGCATTGAAAGCGATGGTCTGGGCGATAGGATTTTTAGAATCATATTTGCCGTTAGGGCAACGACCAACAAGGAGTTCTTGGAAAGAATAAAGAACCGATTTAACAGACGAACCACGAACACCGGCAATGATGGAGTTGAATCCAGTGACACCAGCGGAGAGCGTAGAAGCCGCAACACGCCAGGTATTTCCCTGTAAAAAATACTTGCCGTCGTGGAGCGACGACTCTATCATCTGGGTCGCTTGAGGAGGAAGAGTGATATAAGTAAGATTAAGCACGATGTCGGTAAGAGTAACAGTAAAAGTAGCAGGGGCAGCCTGTGCAGTGTCGTTTGTTCCTAGAGTAATGGGAAGGATATTCGTAGTTTGAAGAAGAAGTTGTAATTTCGGGATAGCACCGATAGGAAATGCCTTTGAAGCAGCCGTTCCAATCACACTTGAAAGAAGAGGATAACTGTAAGAATATGTCACACTGTTAAGAGCAGCGATATCAGCACCCGCAACGAAAATCGGGATATCGTGTCCTCTAACCTGATTATCACCAGCGGAGGCGTGAAAACCATACTGAAGAGCATTGCCATCACGATCCGAGTTTGACATGGTAAGCAATGATAGTGCATTATACACGAGACCCAATTCAGATATAGATTCCAAAACCGAACCTTGGGGAGAAAGAACCTGAAGACCATCAAAGAAAGAAAAAGCACCTCCACGCAAGTAAGGAGTAAAACCAACTCTGGCAGTGTTTCCGACATTTGTGACGGTATATACTGCACGAAACGAAATAGTGGATTGACGGGTATCAATCCAAGAGCCGGGTAAGCAAGGAATATCAAACTGCACGTTTTGTGAGTTAAAGGCACTATCGGGCATCATGGTATTTCTGGCGGGTGTTTGATAAGTGGGCGAAACAATAGACGACAAGTTAGATGGTGTCACACGGACAACCTTGGAACTTGTTCCCTCAGGAAGGGCACTATCAAGGTCGCTCAACTTCATTAACTCCGGAATAGCGTATTGGATAGGTAGAGCCATTATATTATATGTTTGGAAATTATTTTTGGGATACTGCATCTTTTATTGCTTTTTGAACTACTGCTTGATTGTTGTTTTTTACTAAACTACCGAATGTTTCTGGTTTTGGAATCCATTTCCTATATATATCTAATTGGATCGACCAGAAACTTGCCACTCCATTAAAGTTAATAGGGTTACCTCCTTCATCGGTTAATTTAAAAGTCAGCCTTGTAATTTGTTCGGTTTTTACTAAAGTGAGAATCTGTGGAGCATTATATACAATTTGACTATTCAATCTAGAATTATTCGGTATGGCTAAAAGAATATCCGCATTCTGGTTATTTGAACCATTACCTAATTCTGGACAATGAAGCATGATTCTCGGAATAGGTAAGAAATTATAGACCCTACTCATATACAATATTAATCCGGTAGATGTTATTGTATCACTAAACCCCATTATGTAATCAATTGTAGAATTTGCTGTGAATGTAAATTCATATGTGCTATTTGTTATTTTAAATTTTGAATTTACTAAATCGATTGTAATTGAGAACCTTGTTGGTAATATGGCTTTGAAATCCGTCATAAATTCCTGGGCGTTGTAATTACCATATTCGAAATAATATTGTTGGGTTGTTCCATTTTCAATAACTTCCAGCATATTATTTGTCTCGTTTATTTGAAAGAAACTAACCGGAATAACTATATAGGGGATTGATACCTGGACGTATGCTATGCTGTCATCTGGGTTTAAAAAATCCGGAATATCAAAAGCCACATATGATTTATAATTTGGGTCACTATTTAGGACGGTTGCGTCGCTGCCTCGTGTAGATAGACAATATGTTTTACTATCCTGTATAAAATTGTTAGCCATTTATATTATATTTACATATTCTATATGAAAGGTTATTCTGAGAAAGACAACCTGAAAACCTTACTAAAGGCTTCATATGAACCCACTAATGTTGCTAAAAATACATTACAGAATGCCGGTTATACTTTAGACTCTAGCCTTTCAAATATGAATACAAAAGTATTTACCGATGCTATGGGAAAACCACATATTACATTTCGGGGTTCAAGACACATCCTAGATTGGGTTCGTGATGATCCCCTTATTGCTTTAGGTCTTGGAAGATATGCTCCAAGAGTCCAACAAGCCCAAGATATAACAAGGAAAGTCGAAGCCAAATATGGGAAACCTGCTGATGTGTTCGGTAATTCGTTAGGCGGTGCCCTAGCAGAAAGGTCAGGAGCCCATGGTAAGGTTGTCACGCATAACAAAGCGATTGCTTTTACGGATGCCTTCAAGACCATTCCAAAGAATCAGACAGACGTTAGAACGTGGAATGACCCCGTTTCTGTTCTAGGTTTGACCCAGAGACATAAAGGCCGATTTGTAAATACTGCTCCTCTTATTAATTTAATAGACGCCCATCTACCGAATGCTTTATCGAATAAGTTTATGGTTTAATAAAAGAATCTCAATCTATTTTATAATGTCTAATATGGCCTGTTTTTATTGTTCTAAACCGATTTATAATAATCAACCCCTTATATATTGCTTGGAATGTGAATGGAAACATACAGTAAGAAATGAAGCATTAAATACCGTTTTCTTTTATGTTGAAGAAGAAATCGCTTTAAAAAAGAAATTAAGAGATATTAGGAAGAATAAGAGAGATGCCGAAAAGAGATACAATCAATTGTGGCGAGAAATGGGATTTTAATTTTATTTTCTTTTTTGAAAATATAATCTTTAGACATTTTATAGAATGACTTTAGCAAGTTTTATTTTAGAAAAACGTCCCAAACTATCCCAGAGTTCCGTAAATACGTATTGTAGTTTGATTCGCAGACTTTACAAGCAAGTATTTCCTAAAGACGAAGAAATTGACACTGATAAATTGATTTCTCATAAGGACGAAGTGATTGAATATTTGAAGAATGGTTTGAAGCCTAAGGGCAGAGCCACTATGTTAGCCGCTATTGTGGTTGTTACTGATAAAGATGAAGCCTATAGAAATATGATGTTGAAGGATATTAAAAGTAAAGAAACCGAGACAGATAAGCAGGAACTAACTGATAAGCAAAAGGCGAACTGGCTTACCCAGGAGGCTATCAAAGAAAGGCTAGATGAATTAAAACATGAATCGGCTTTTATTTACAAGAAGACCAATAAGACATCGCAGGATTTACAGCGTCTTCAGTCTTATATTATTTTAAATCTATACGGAGGCCAACTCATAGCACCTAGAAGAGCCCTCGATTTTTCGGCCTTGAAAATCCACGGAGAAATCGATCATCAAAAGGATAACTACATTGATTTCAAGCAGAAACGATTTGTATTCAACCAGTTCAAGACCGTCCGTAGCCATGGTCAGGAAACCCTTGCGATTCCTCCTGCGTTGATGACTATCTTGAAGAAATGGATTGAAGTGAATCCCCATGATTATCTTCTTATTGATGGCAAAGGCCAGGGACTCGATTCAGTTACTCTTAACCAGAGAATCAACAAAATATTCCCTGATAAGAAGAATATTGGAGTTAATGGATTCCGCAAAGTTTATTTGACAAATAAATACGGGAGTACGATTTCAGTCAATCAAGAACTAGCGAAAGATATGAAAGAGATGGGTTCATCTGCGTCTGTCTCAAATTCCTATATCAAAACTGTAGATTGAGAATATATAAATTGATATAGAAACAATATCTTATAATATATATATAGCATGCCGAAGAACAACATAAACTACGAAAATAGTGTAATTTATAAAATCAGTTGTAAAGATGAAAACTGTAAAGATATATATGTGGGACAAACTTGCGATTTGATTCGCCGTAGATACGCACACAAACAACAAAGTAATAAAAAGGATATGTTTCTTTACAAAGTAATAAATGAAAATGGAGGTTGGGATAATTGGAATATGGAAGTTGTTGAAACGTATTTAGCAAAATCAAAACGAGACATTTTAGATAGAGAACAATATTGGATTAATGCATTACAAGCAAATCTAAATACACATATCCGCTACGACCCTACTGATTATAAACGTGAATGGTATTTCAAAAATAGAGAACGTATTCAACAATATCAAAAATCCAAGCGGGAACTATATAAGATAGATACTGAAAATCCTCCTGATTGGTATTTAGCAAATGTAAAATCCCAAAAAACTTTATAAAATTGAACCAAATATTTAGGAATATTATATGTATATTAAAATTGATATAGATATAATATCTTTAGACAATATATAGAATGATTTCTTACACTTCTTCTCTAAATTGGTTAAAGACGACTCCCTTTCTTACGACTGATGCTGACGATTTTGTTAATAGACTTAAATCGAAACAACCCACATTTGAAGTGACCGGTCCTACTGATAATATATGTAGAATGTATTTTGATATTGACTATAAAGGAGACGATAAAGATTACAAATATGAAATGCTTGAAAATGAAGCGATTAAATATATCAAACAAACTATTAGTTTCTTACATGATGGATTAGAACCTGAAATTACTATTCAAACCTCCCATGGATGGACTGCTGAAAATGAATGGAAGATTTCATTTCGTTTTTGGATTCCTATTAAAGCCAAAAAAACCGTTATTCTTGATTTTATTAAGAACCTGAATAAGTTTATTGTTGCTGATGCAACTAATTGTCTATTTATTGGATTATTGGAAGAAATGAATAACAAGTTATTTGATGAAGGAATTTACGATCATAATCGTAAAATGCGTTGTTTTGGGACAAGTAAGCCGAATGAAAATCGACCTCTTATTATGAAATCGGGGACTATTAAAGATACAGTTATTACCGGATTCTTGGATGATTTACCGCTTTTGAATTATGAAATTCAAGAACCAGTTATTACAACTACATCTACTACTATTAGAAAAACCAATAATATTTATGATTCATTATTGGCGATTCTTGGTAATAAGGGTTATTCAAGAAAAGAATGGATTTCCATTTGTGGTTGGTTTCACGCTCATTCTACAAAAGACGCTTTTCTTGGATTTGTAGATGCTATTTGGAAAGATGATGCTGGGACTATGTGGGATTCTTTTCAAGAAAGACCTATCCCTATTTATTGGATTGAAAAGTTCGCCAAAGAAAAGAAACTCGCTGAATATAAAGAATGGGTTATTAAAAACAAACGCTATTTGAAATTATCCATCTTAGAAAGAGGTTCTAATGATGTCGCTCAATTTATAGCCACCGAATTAAAAGATACGCTATGTTATTTCAATAAAATATGGTTTCAATATGATAAGAAGACTTGTTTTTGGAGAACCACTAATAAACCGAATGCTATTATTATCACGGCTATTCAGAGAAAAATTGATGAAGCCAGAGAATCACTTTTGGCTATTAAAAATAAGCCATCCACTACTGACGAACAAAGAACCGAATTTGACAAGAAAGAGAAGAAATATATGCATCATTATAAAGAAGTTACTGGTTCAGGATATTCAAGCCAACTTATTAGTTGCTTATGTGATTACTTATATGATGCTAATTTTATATCGCAACTTGATAATGGACTCTATAAATTGGCTTTCCAGAATGGAATTCTTGATTTAAAAACATTAGAATTCCGAGAAGGTATTCATCAGGAGGATTTTCTAACAAAATCTATTCAACATTCTTACATTAAACCATCACAAGAAAAAATTGACTGGGTGCGTAATAAATTAAAACAGATTTGTAATTGGAAAGAAGAACATCTAGAATATTATTTATCTATGCTTGGTTATGCTCTTACTGGTGATTCAACAAAAGAACAAAATTTCTGGTTTTTATTAGGACAAAGTGCGGAAAATGGCAAATCTATTATCTTTGAAGTATTAGAGAAAATTATGCCGAATTATGTTCGTAAAGGAGTCCCTAATATTTTGGATATGAAGGCCGATTTGAAAAAAGAAATAGCAACATGGCGAGGTTTAAAGATTCTTTGGTTGAATGAATTAAGCACTTCAGCAAAAGATCAAGATGTAGTAAAAGCGACTTGCGATGGAACATCCATGTCATATAATAGAAATTATGCAACAGAAGCCGAAATAATGCCTATTAGTTTCAAATTATTCGCTGTATCAAATTATTCCATTAATATTAAAGGCGATGCAGGAGTCAAACGCAGATTTAAAGTATTAGAATTTGGTTCTCAATTTAAAGAGGAATTCAAAAAAGATGACTTTGAAAAACGCGAGTTTATACGTGATAAGGATTTGGGTGAAAAACTTATGACCGAATATAAAGATGCCTTATTATATTTACTTGCTACATATTCAAAGAAATATTGGGAAGAAAAGAAACTTGTTGAATACCCTGCTGACTGGAAAGAAGAAGCAGATGACCAAATGGCATCTAATAATGAATTCGAAGAATGGTTCTTAGAAAGATTCGAATTTAATCCTGATTATTTCATAAGAAAAGGAGAATTTGATTCTATTATAAATGATAGTAAGTTTAAAGGTCATAGAATAAAAGACGAATTGAAAAGAATGAAGAAATGGTTCAAATATAACAGTCAAGAAAGAGTTCAAGGTTCAGGTCAAGTTAGGGGAGTTTGGCATGGATTTCAAAGGATTCTTGTTGAAGAAACAGATGGAGAATCTGATAATGAGTAAATGGCTAGATGGCTAAAATTGGCAAGATTCTACAAAGTATATATAGAATTTCAAAATCCTATAGGAGGTTTATGAAAAGTAGGTAATTTTAGCCATCTAGCCATCCTATCAAATATTCTTAGTATAAAATACTCAATAGGGTTATAAAAAAGGGAACATATTTTCTCCTTTATTGACCCTAACAGGAAAGACTCATAAAATATCTTAATGCCTATCAAGATATTTTATAAATTAAGTATCAAAAGACCCCAGAAATCCCCGCTTTTTTTAAAGAATCCCTTAAATCCATCGAATAACCGCTGCGGGCTGAATATAGCGAGGCGGAGAAGGAGGCCTCTGCTCGACAACTGGAGCGGATTTTTTCCGGATAATCGGCTGTTCGTCCTCGCTATCATCCTGATAAATAACCTTACGGGTGGGCTTCTTTTTCTTTTTGACAATAATGACTTCATCTTCGCTCTCACTTTCCTCCTGATAAATAACCTTTCTACTGCGAGTTCTTGGGGCCGAAGGAGGAGGAGCCTGAATTGGGGGTCGTACTCCCGTATCAGGCTTGGATTCTGTAGGCGGTGTTTTGGTGGCTAAAGCGGCTTTTCTCTTCTCCTGTAGGGCAAGGCGGCCCTTTTCTAGGTTTTTTCGGCCGGCCTCCTTCATGGCCTCCGTCGGGGCCTTACGGGTTCTTGGTTTTTCAATAGAAAGTTCTTCGGCAACTGGCGGAGCGTCATCTACTATTGGAGGATTTTTAACCTTTTCAACTACGGGCATATATATACTCAATAGATATTTTAGGAAAAGTTCAACCGATTTTTATATAAGGATAAAATATATGGATTATCTCCTAAAGAAAAAGCGTGAGAAGATCGAAGCAGAAGCCGAACGCTTGTTTGGTAACGATATACTATTAAAGACCGCCTATGTAATGACAGAAATGAAATCATCTCCGGAAGAAATAGAAGAAGTAGCCGAATATATGAGAAATGAAGCCTCTAATTTAGCAGCAGAAATAGAGTCTAAAATGGAATATACATATGATCAATCTGGAAATATAGTTCCACTAAATCCAGAAAAGGAAGATAACATAGAAATAAAAATATCCGAATAATCTATATGCGTCTTTACACTTTGTATTTGAATACGAAAACAACAACGGGATTTTTAACCCCAACAGATAAATCAAATTTGAATTGTGTAAGGTTTTCTGTTCCATGGGAATCAGTCTTTTCTACATCTATGAATGCAAAGAGATATTTGAATAACAATGCTAAATGTAGGATTAAAGCCCAATTTGTTTCAGCGGCATCGGCAGGAATTACATGGGCTAATCAAAAGGGAACCCTCCGTATAGGTGGTCTAACAAGTAGCAGTCAGAACCCGACAAATGGAGTCGTTTTAGGAGTTGTTAAACCGGTAATATCCCCAATAGTGAATACAGATTGGTATCTAGAATGTGATACAACACAAAGTCAGGGGGTAGAAATAAGTATTCCTAGCAATAATAACATTTGTATCGGACTTCATAATGATAGTGGAGCACCGATGACGAATGCTCTAGAATATGAAATAATTCTTCATTTTGAATTAGAGGATGATGATAACGAGACAATGTATATAACAAACCAACTAGCAACAAAATTACCTTAAAATGTCTCGCAATATATAAATGGATAACAATCTATCAGGCGGATATATTTCAAACGACAATACTTTATCAGGTATTATCGATATAAATGCTAATTCAGTCACAGCGGAAACAATAACAGGAGTGGATGGTTATTTCACGAATTTATATGTGAATAACCTGAATATTGTAGGCGGAGATGGTTCCCTAGGAATCGCTAGTTGGGGGTCTTTCTGGAGCCTTCAAACCCAGACGAACGCATCTACGAGTGCCGTAAATACTATCACTTGTAATAATTATGATTTGTCAAATAATAACGTCCATTTCAAAACGGGTTCAAGTAGTCAAATTCAGGTGGATTTATCGGGTGTCTATAATATCCAGTTCTCGGCCCAGGTGAATATTACACAGGGAAGCAATGGAACTATTTATGTATGGTTGCGTGTAAATGGTGTCAATATTGCTTCTACAAATGGAAAAGAGAACATCAGTAATGCAAACGGACATATTATAGCATGGAATTATATTTTGCCCCTGAATGCTGGTGATTATATAGAATTAGTCTGGAGTTCTACGGATATTCACGTTCAACTATTATATGAGGCTGGTTCAGGAAGTCCCACAAAACCGGCTATTCCATCGGTCATATTAACAGTTCAAGCAGTTAGCACGAATATAAAAGGAGATACTGGAGACCAAGGAATCCAGGGAGAAAAAGGCGATACAGGATCCACTGGAACCCCAGGGACTCCTGCAACTGTTACTGTAGGCAGCACAATAACGTCTGCACCAGGAACCCAAGCCGCCGTTTCTAATTCAGGAACATCATCGGCGGCTATTCTTGATTTTCAGATTCCACGAGGAGAAAAGGGAGACAAAGGCGATAAAGGCAGTCAAGCAGAATCTACATTGGCAGCAGAAGCGGCAGCGTTAGCGGCATCAATATCAGCAGCGGCGGCAGCCGTCAGTGCTTCAGAAGCGGCCGCAAATGGGGCAATAGCAGGGGCCACAGCAGGAGCCGAAGCCGGGGCTGCCGCAGCGGAAGCAGTAATCGCCGATTTAGAACCCCGCCTAGTAGTTGTAGAGGGCAAAACGGCATATCAGTCGGCCTATATAGATGTAGGTTCTGATAAACATACAGAATTCGATGGTATTGTAGAAATCAACACCAATGATGGATTCCAAAGAATCACTTTAGATGGGACATCGGCGGGTAAAATATTAGTCGGCACATCAT
>Ga0181358_1001232_pt1 | contig 11792 bp, 9 predicted proteins | sample Fa13VDMM110SD_FD_130096 | JGI IMG/M metagenome (GOLD analysis project Ga0181358, IMG submission 130096) | Freshwater viral communities from Lake Michigan, USA - Fa13.VD.MM110.S.D | ecosystem: Environmental > Aquatic > Freshwater > Lake | place: USA: Michigan | collected 2013-09-24
AGCACCTTGAACGCCTTGCGAACCTTGTGGACCAGTGTTACCTTGAGAACCTTGAGAACCTAAGCCACCTTGTTGTCCTTGTCTACCCTGAGCTCCCTGAACACCCTGAGCACCTTGCGCACCATCGCCACCACCCCCAGATCCTGGAACCGGTAGAGTAATAGATGATGATGTAGCAGAGAGTACACCACCAATGCTTTTTACTTTAATTGTTGGTAATGTTGCCATCTTATCTGGTGATGTTTGGTGTGAGTGTTAGAATACCTTCAACCACTCTTGTAATATTATTACTCGAATCAGTCAATTCAGCATCGTACATGTACCTACCTGGTGCAACATTAGCTGTTACATTAGCAGACAAAGCAAGTGTCAATGTACCATTAGCTCCGCCTAAAGTGACTGCAAAGCTTACAGCTGTAGTGGATGTGAAGTGTCTTCTGAATTGAGCGGCACCTGTATAGGTTGTCAAATCAAGGGGGTTGTCGCCATCATCTGTTAAATTGATCGATGTGGAGTATGTTGATCCCTGGTCAACAATGATGTTCGCTTTAATAGCCATAGATATCTCCTATGACCTATTTATTAATCTTAAAAACTAAAATTTGACTGATTTTCACACTTACTATATAATTGAGCAAAGGAATAAATTATGGGACGATATAGCAGTGATCCAATAGCCAACGCACCTGTAGTAAATCAACCACAGGTCGCTCCAAACAACTACGTTACTTCAAACCCTTATACCAGTAATCCATACGGTATGGGACAACCAAATCAGCAGATGGTTAATCCAATGATTGGATGGCCAACAGCATTTCCTAAACCTATTATTGGTTTGGATTTACACGGTACGCTAATTGAGTATGTAGAGAACATCAGAGACATCTCTCAAGTTGTTCCTATTCCTGGAGCTTTAGAAGCAGTTAAGATGCTCCGGTTAAAAGGTCACCGTGTAATGATTATTACAGACTATCCTGGAATATCAAAAGGCGTCTCCACACCACCTCAAGCTGATGCAATTCATCAACACCTAATGAACTTATTGGGTCAAGTAGGTTGCATGTCAATCGATGGTTTGCTTTATTGTACTACCGAAATGAAGGAAGACCTTTTCTCTAAACAAAACAATGGGATGTTTAAAAAGGCTACTGACGAACAAAAGGTTGATTGGAAAAAAGGATGGTACGTTGGCGATGCAATTGAAGACTTAAAAGCTGCAGACCGTATTGGATCAAAACCTATCCTTGTAATGACAGGAAAGGGCCATGAGGCCCATTCCAAGTTAGATACTTTTGCTAATAGAGAGCTTAAGAAGAAGGTTAAAATTTACTCTAACCTTCTTCAGTTTGCTATGGATGTTTAATCCACAACTTCAAACTCCCCATCCTCTACAGGATCTTCTTTTACTCTTTCAAGTTTAGTAAACAACTTACCAATTTCAGGCAAGTACAGATACTTCAACTCACTGCGCTCAAGCGTATTAAAAGCATCCTCGATTGTTTCTACAAGTGGATCACCAGCTAGATTAAAGCTAGTGTTGAAAAGCACAGGACATTCTGTAATATCTTTAAACGCTTTTATTAGGTTGTAGTAGTGCTTGTTTTGCTCTTCAGAAACCGTTTGCACTCTGCAAGTGTTGTCCACATGGGTGATAGCAGGCAAGTCACCAACCTTTGAAGGTTGAACATCAACAGCATACATCATGAATGGACTTTCTTCCATTCCAGCAAGATCAAACCACTCAGCTGCATCTTCCTTCAACACAGATCCAGCAAACGGTCTAAACCATTCTCTACCCTTAACTTTATTGACAATGTCTTTACCATCTTTGACACGTGGGTCAAATACAATCGATCTGTTTCCTAAAGCTCTTGGGCCAGCCTCTGATTTAGATTGAAAGATACTAACAATATTACCATCAGCAATTAATTTTGCAACATCTTGAGGTGTCACATCAGTATTTTCATACGGTAAGTTGTCAACGCCCTTGAAATCCTTAGATAAAGAAATTTCTTGCAATCTATCAATACCAAGGTATAAAGTATCCAACTTTTCCCGTACTGGCTCAATATCATTTTGCTGGCAATGCAAGTAGTAAGCATGCTTAGCAAGACCAATAGATGTTCCACCATCATGTGAAACAGGATCTACGAACAAATTAATGTTAGGAAAGCGCTTACGGAAGTAATAATTTGCCACACAATTTAAACCATAACCACCAGCTAAAACCACATTTTTCTCACCAGTAATATCTATAGCTTTTTCAATCAAGTCACCTACAAGTTTTTGAGTTTGATCTTGAACCGCCCATGCGACATTTTTAAATACATCCAAAACTAAAGAAGAATCTTTATGCCAATCTCTGTGTTTGGGATCAAATTTTAAAAAGTTAAATCGTTCAGAATCAAGAAAAGCTCCCATTGGGTACAAAGGACTGACCATATTTTTATTGGCGCGATCACCAATAAACAAATCCAACAGTCTCTCATCTTTTCTACCATAAGGTGCTAACCCCATTGTTTTACCAGCTTCAATGAAACCAAACCCAAGATAATCACTAACAGCTTCGTAAACTTTAGTTATTGTTGTGGCATTATCAAACAAAAACGTAGTGTTCTCATTTTTGAACTCACATCTACTTCCGCTATTGTTTCCATACGATTTGTACTTGGGTGTAATGTCGGTTAAACCTGAACAAATGAAAATAGATTCTGTTTCAAACCCTTGAGGTTGAGTTTGATTGGGGTCTTCGGATACATTGAGTGAATGGTATGATCCAGCACCATCAACAACTACGGCAACAGCAGTGTCAAATCCTGAATTATAATAAGCACTTAAAGCATGACCCATGTGATGCTCATTACCTGCAACAACTGTTTTCACATTTGGGTTGTATTTACGAACCAAAGCACTGTAAGGATTTTCTGATGTCCAGGGTAGTTTTGGTAGTTCGGGAGAAGTACCACCAATAACAATTTGATCTATGCGATGTCGTTGCAAAGCTTCAATGATTCCTCTGAAAGGATTGCCATCATGTTTTACTTTCGAAAGGCGCTCCTCTTCAATGTAAAAATCCAACTTACCATCAACCACCAAAGCTACAGAACCATTATGACCTGGGTTAACTGCTAATACATTATAACTCATATTATTTTACCTTTTTCTCAATGTCTTCTACAATGTTTTTATAAATCTCATCTAGTTCTTTATCAGAAAAATCCATGCATTTATCATTATATCTATCTGCTAGATGAGAATCTAAACCACATACTCTTATAGGAGAGTATTTTTTAATATCTTTCTTTTCTACTATGTTAAAGTAGTCAGGATATGTTGTATTGATTGCAAACGTAGATCCAACTATTACTGTTCCTGGTTTATTTAAACTACGAGCCATATGCTGGCCAACAGAATCAACTCCAACAAAATAATCTGAAGCTTCAATTATAGCAGACCACGTACGAAGGTCTGCTTGAGCTTTAAACGTAAATGTATCTTCGGGAATGTAGAATTCGGGCTCACCAAAAAATATTAAATTATATTTGGATGATAATTTCTTGGCTAGGTACAGATACGATTTGGGATCCAAACTACGAGACGAATCATCAATAAAATCATTACGATCTTTTTTCATTGATCTACCAAAAGGCTGAACAACTAAAGTTTTTGATTTTTGAAATTGTTGCTTGACATCAGCAACAATATTGGCAGCATTTTTTTCATCTAGCTTTGATAAAAACAAACGTGGTGAAGAAAGATCACTGTGGTCGTCTGTCTGGTTTATTTCTTTATCAAAAGCTTCAGCGAGTGAAAGTTCTTGTCTAAAGTAACCAGGAACTCTATAGGGTTCCGGTGTGATTAGAACATCTGCATCTTTAATTACATTATCAAAAACACCTTTTGTATCAGGATTGTATGTAATGTCTTGCAACAGTTTATTACCCCAAAGCAAGTTGTCCCACCCAAAAATAAGAATCTGGACATTTTCATCGGGATGATTTTTTACATATTTTTCCAAAGCTGGAATAGCAGCTATAACTCTTCCAGCACCACCATCAATTACAAATACTTTTTTCATAAAACTCCAAAACAAATAATAGTTGAGTATACTTCAACTCAACCTTCAATTCAACACATTTTTATTTATACGGGCTTTGAAGGCCAGACAATATCAAAAGGATCTTCTGCAGAAGCTGGAAGATCTCTCAATGTTTGTCTATATGCTAACCAAGCGTTTTTATATTGATCTGTTTGAGATTCCCAAAAATCAGAATAAATTATTCTTGACTCCTCATCAGAGGATAACAATAATTTATCTCTCTTAGCTCTTACTTCTATTAGTTTTTCTACTTTAACAAGCTCGTATTGTTCAGCACTATATGGTTTTCGCAAACAAACACTATAAAGCATCGGTTTTTCAGCATCAAAAACTGGAGGCCCATATACAGGGTCAAAGGAAGTTATTTCATTTCCTATATCTTCATAAAACATTAATGCAAAACCAATACCGTCACCATCTGGAATAGGAACAACCATAGCGTCTATCTTACCGCAATAATGTGTGACAGCATCGGGGAAATATAATTCACAAGTATCAACTATTTCACCTGTGTTTACATTAATTTTTCTAAAAAAACCTGAAGTAAAAAAATTCATTTTAATACCTAATTAAAGAGCAGCGAGTTGAGTGCATGTAAGCTTGTGTCTTCCCAATGGACTGACAACGTTACCGGAAGGATCAATGGCAAATGAACCCCAATTACTATACCTGACGTCATGCTCATGTATTCCAATAATATCACAAGCACCACCAGCACAGTTCCATGGAGCTCCTACTACCCAAGTACATGCAGCACCATCAAAACAAGCTCCCCAACCACTAGTACATCCGGTGCATGCAGTTGGATAACTAGCGCAGCTGTAAATACAACATTTTTCATGACACACAAAAGCCCAGCGAATAGCACACAAGGATCCATCAGGTAGAAGAACATTAGTACATGATGTTGTTAAAGAACAAACGTATCCTGAACAATCGGTTTTTCTGGTGAATATTTTAATACAACCACCGCCAACGCCGTTACACTGACAGGCATGAGAATAAAAAATATGGCAGAGAGCGTTATCAACATATAATGATGCCCCTGTCATGCAATCCACGCACATGCAATGGAATTTAAGACTAGCATTCAGTCCACTGGTGCAGACACAAGCAAAAATTCCCATGGAGGGTTGGGCGCAGGGAGTGCAGCCACTACCGTTGCAATAAACTTCAAAAGCACAAGTGTGCATATCGCAAGTTAAAAGAAATTGTCCATCTGCAGATGTAGCCAGCATCCATAAGTTACACTGACCGCAACGTACACATTCAGCTAATTCGGCGCATGTACAAGTTCTACATTGCAAGCAAAAACACATAGGACATATAAGGTCTTCGTTTGGATTAAGAAAAACCTTGGCTGATATAATTCTACCTGTCACTTCATCTCGTCCTTCATCTGAACACTTAAAACACCTACTTACTATACTTAATGGTACTGAACAAGTGTCAAAGTTGTGATATCTACTGTATTGAAAGGAATTACAGTCGGTACCAACCTCAAAACAAAACGCTTGTCTGAAACGCATGTAACCTTTTTCAGAATCGCTCAACGAAATAGCAGAAAACGCGCGTTGGCCACCGCTGCAATATAAAACACCGAATAGAAGGTCACACTTAACAGAAACACTCATAGGCGTAAATGCATAAACACAGCAGGCTCCATTAACCACAGATACCAATGTTACTGGCTCCCAGGCTCTTGCCATACATTTCTGCAAAGGGTTATCTACTTGTTCAATCTCTTTAAGAATTTCAAAGTTTCTTGATACTGGAAAGCACATATATTCTGTGTTAAGCGCCATGTGTCTTCGGTTAGCTTTACACCATATTACAGGGCTACTTACGTTGTAAGATGGGTTACATGTAATAGTGCCATACCATTTACCTTTAGTAAAATTGGCCAATGCGCCGCCACCACTACCTTTACTATTACAACAAAGTAAACAAACGCCATTGCAGACAGAACCGGAACCGCTGGATTGATTATATTGATTACCTACTAAACCGGTGGAGCCTTCTAATGCTCGACTCCCCTCATTGCAGCCCGACAATGTAAGAGGATATTCTATTAGTTCATTTTTATTACCACAATATGTTGGATTAGCCCAACCGCCCAACAATGTGCCGCATATGGCACTGGCCATGCATGAAGCAGCATTAACATTGGTTGGGTACAAAGGACTACCACACCCTGAGTAAGAGCAAGCTACATAGCTCGTTCCCATCCAGCATCCACAAACGTGTCGAAAATCCGTTACAACCAAAGCCTGAACAGGATAGCCCGATCCTGTGGATGGTACCCTGTTCTGAGCCTGTGCACTAACACCGGGTCCAGAATAAGTACATAGACCTGATGTATGAACAAAGCATGCAGGCAAGTACACAGGTTGAGAGCAGTTACTCAAATAATCGATGGTAATTTTGTCTCTGCAACCAATATTGGTAATAGATACACACGTTGCTGTGCTGGCTCTAATTCTAAAATAACTTGCTACGCTAGCATCCAGCGCTGGTGTAGTGCATCCACAAAACTTGGTGGCACTGACAAGGTCTCCACCCACACCTGTAAGATTGGCTCCACTACCAAAAAGATTTGTTGCACAAACGCTCGGTGCTTGTATACACCCAGTGGTGATGCAGATACAACACAAGCCTTCTACGCTAAATTGACATAAAACTGCCATTTTTTCAACCTCTTTTTTTAATTCTTACAACTTATTATTTAGATCTTCAAACACTCATTTTTTATTATTTAGATCTTGAAACGCTTCTAATTTATTATTTAGATCTTTAATTGCTTCGACAAGCAATGCAACAATGTTTTGATATGAAACTCTATACCCACCCTCATCATTTCCATTGACTACCTCAGGAACATAAGGCTTGATTTGCTGAGCAATGAATCCCATTTGGTCCTTAAGATCAACATCAATCCTATCGTAAACCACACCCTCTATATTTAGGACAGTGTTTAAAGCATTTGTAATTGGTCTAATGTTTGTTTTGATTCTAGCATCAGAAGATGCATCAACATAACCAGTTGTAGTGATGTTTCCATTAACTGTCAGACTACCAGAGTTAATTGCAACATTTGCACCGAACGATGCATTAGCAGTTACCGAAAGAGTACCAGTCGTTGAAATGCTAGAAGAGTTAACAAACGTGTTTACAGTAGCATTGCCAACATTAATAGATGTTGTTGATAAATTTAGATTTGCTCCAACATTAATTAATGTGCTGATGTTTGCCGTCGCAGGTAATCTGGCTGTCACCAAAGTGCCTGACGTCATGTTATCTGCATTAGCAGAAAATGCTATGGCATTGCTATAAGCAGTATCAGCTATATCAAAAGCTCTCTTTACACTATTTGCGGAAGCAGCAATAGTAGTACTTGTATTTGTTACACTATCCAATACAGTAATAATACCCGCATACGTTGCATTAGCTGATTGGTTTCTGTTTACAACCTGATAAAAGTTAGCACCGTCTTCAGTCAAATCCCATACATCACTGGTTTCATTCCAGCGAACTGTAACGTTAGCACTAGAACCTCTATTAATTTCAATGCCTGCATTCTCTGTTGGAGGAGTCGCGCCACTAACGTCTGCATTCAAAGTAACTATATTATCAGCAACATTCAAAGTCGCTGTATTAAGATATGTTGTTGTTCCTGAAACTGTTAAGTTGCCAGAAATTGTGACGTTGTTGCCAAAGGATGCATTAGCAGTTACCGACAGTGTGCCTGTCGTTGAAATAATCGAAGAGTTGACAAAAGAATTAACAGTTGCATTTCCGACTTTAATATCAGATGTAGACAACAAAACATTTGCACCTGCATTGAATCCAGCGCTAGCGTTGACTGTTCCTGTGAATACACCGTTATTAGAAACTGTCAAAGCATTATTGACAGCAAGCGTGCTACCGAGAATTACTCCACCAGAAACATTAGCAGTTCCGGAAATAGTCAGGGCTGCGTCTGGTGTGCTATTAACAATACCCACTCTATTATTAACTGCATCAACAAACAAAACATTTGTATCAAAAATAACATTACTAAAAAACTGTGTACTGTTTGAAGTTATTGTTACATTAGAGTGAGTTGAATTACCAGTAACAACTATAGCATTTGCAACACCGGGGTTAACAATTAAAGTTCCGTTTACTGTGGCAGTATTGGATATAACTAAATTTGCCGCTGTTCCAACATTGACACTGAAAGTTAAAACATTAGCATTGTTAGCATAGAAGTCCCAACGCTTTGTTGTATCACCAAGTCTAACATTATTTGCATTTGGAATTACATTAGCACTGAATGTAGATTGACCCGCAACGGATAGAGTGTTGCTTAGTGTTGAGGTACCACTGACATCAAGAGTAGTAGCTGATAGTGCCCAACGTTGATCGGCATCACCTAAAGAATAATTGTTGTTGATCGGCTTGAAGTCACCGTTGGATGTGCCGCTAAAAGTAACATTTCCGGAAATGTTGAACTCACCACCAACAGACAAACTGCCGGCAACATTGGCATTACCGACTACCTCTAAACCATTCTCTACCTTAAATACAGTGTCTGCCATTTGCTACCTATTATTTTATTAAGTGAGCTACTACTGTTACGCTCGAGTTAGCAGCACTCTGTAAGAATTTTAACGAGACTATGCCGGTATTTATTGCTGTGCTGAATACACCAAGATTGGAATTAAGAGGTGAAGAAACTGTTCCATATACAGTTAGAAAAGGGGTGATGGTATCGTGTGCTAAAACAATTTCGTTTATTTGGGTATTTGTACCAGCAAGAGTCTTAACTTGAGCTGTAATCTTTGCTGATGAATAATCAGCTGTAGAAAAAGAAAACACATTTCTTGATGCGGATGTATTAGAACCTATATTTGTATTGGATGTGACAACAATAACATAATTATTTTGTATGGTTGTGTTTCCACTAAGAGAAGTAACACCAGTAACATTTAAGTTAGCGTTTAGATTAAAACTATTAGATATATTCAAATCCACAACATTTAGTGTGGCTGCATTTGCAGTTGCAATGTTTGCTGAGGCAACAGTTGTCAATCCAACAAAACTACTAACATTACTAAACGTGGCATTACCTGTAACAGTTATTGTATTGCTAAAAGTTGCAGCTTTAGTTACGGAAAGTGTTTCTGAAATACTGACAGTATTACTAAAGAAAGTATTACCAACTACAGTTAAGCTGTTGCCTGAAATAGTTGTATTGGATACAGTCCCGTTGCCGGAGATGGAAAAGGTACTAAGGGAGCTATTAGCTTTTAATGTAATGCTATTAGCCGTAACTGTTGTATTACCATTGAATGTAATTACAGCATTTGCATTTAGAGTTGTAGCTACTAGATCGGTATTGCTTGTAATGTTTAATGTGGTACCACTTAGAACAGTGTTAGTTCCATTGATAACGACGTTAGCAGCAGTTACTTGAGTGTTTGACGTTACATGAACGTTACCACCTTTCAATGCAGTGTTTGCTGCTTGTATGGATGTATTAGTAGTAACAACAGAAACATTAGATGTTACATTAGCAAGACCGCCACTAATGTATAGAATAGTTGAGTTAACACTAGAGTTGCCAACCTGAATATCTAAGTTGGCAGTAGAGTAAACAACATCGCCAGTAAACCTAGTATTAGAAGTAACGTTTAAGTTAGCTGATGCTGCGACCGTACCACCCCTAAGAATTGTGCCAGCAGCGATCGTGTTAGCTGAAAAGATGCCATTAACGGATCCGTTACCTGTGACCGTGGCGCCTACAGTATTTGATTCTACTGTAACCGTATACAGAGTCATCGCGTCTGCTAACTGGTTTGTTCTTCCAATCCAGTTAGCAAATGTATCCGTCGATACAACTACATTAGCTACTGCTCTTGCCATTATTGTTCATTCCGTTAATTATTGATTTCAGCATGTCTTTAATATCATCGACATCCCTGCGAAGAGTATTTACCTCATTCAAAGCAGAGCGCATCTCTCTACTTTTTTGTTCCTCAGAAAGATGCTGTCTGTATGAAGCAGTATCAGTGTTGATCACTGCTTGAGTATACGGATGTCTTTTTAGCTTTGATGTGTCCATTATGCTGATACCGCAATAGCTCTATACTCTTCTACTCTGGGAACAAGATAACTATATGGAGACAGTAAGACTATCTTCACAGCAAAAGCTTTAAATCCATCATACTTAGCTAAAGATGAATTGAAGTATCTAACAATGTTAAAATTTTGATTGTTTAAGAATGCTGAGTTTTTGTTTGTTATTACATCAATGTTTAAACCTGAACCTTGTAAACTTGAATTAGATACTGCTTTTGATACAGTCAATGTTGTTGTATTGGAAGCAGTTACAGTATCTACAAAGAACGTATCAGGGAATGTTGGGTTATAAACTTTGACCACCGATCCAACAGCAATGTCCGTGTTAACGGTAGCATAGCTAGCTGTGATTACATTTGTAGCTGTTGGAATGTTAAATGAACCACTGGTAACCTTTACTCCCCCTTGAGCAGAAGGAATTACATATTTTAATTCAATGAAATCATTGGTGTTTGTATCTAAACTGTTAATAGAAGATCCTGTCGGTACATCTAGCACCAACTCTGTCCAATTTTTCTGGTTTAGATTCTCTCCATCTTCCTCACTTAATAGTTTGACATAAACTTCAATGTCTGTTCCAGCTGGTTTAAATGCCGAAAGAAAAACTATTAAATCCTCAGCAACTTGATCTTTACCAAGTGTAACCGGTTTAGAAACATATTTTGAAAAGGCTGATCCATTTGCAAAAGCTTCATTTGTCGAATCATTATTAATAATAAATTGCTGAATACCAAAATCCAAATTCTCTTCAAGAACATATGGAGACACAAATGGATTATCTGAACTGAATTCTAACTTAGCATTGAAACTTTTTGAATTTGCAAAAAGGTTTGTTGAGTTATTAACTTCATTTGATCTAGATGCAATCATTGCTGGATAAGAAAGCAAAGCATTCTTACCGAGATCAACTTCTGATAGGTTTCCATCTGACTTAGCATAAGTTGTATTTGCAAAGTTTACAGAGTATTTTGCTTTGGCTCCACTAGGAACTTTGACGTTAAAATAAGGAGCAAACCTAGATATACTCACATTTTCAATTGAAGCAACAGTAGCATTGGCTAGTGAATCAACACCTTTAATGATGGTGTTGCCGGCAAAGTAGGCAGTGGTATTAGCAGAAGAATCATAAAGAGTCAGAAAGTCGCCATATGCTTTAAAGCTGTCTACTTTGGCGACAGGTGATACAAAGAAACCAGAAGTTGTATTTGTGAAGGATGGTACAACATCTAGAACCAAAGTCTGATTAACTGAGTCAACGCTGATAACTTTTCTTACTTCAGTATTACCATCAGTACCATCAGAAATTACAATGTATGTGTTGGAAGAAATAGAAGCAAAGTTAGTGTTTGTTCCTGTAATAGTATTACTGGAAGCATTGGTGGATATAGTTCCTGTATTAAACTTTCTAATGTTTACGCCCGAAGCAGTAGTAGAAAAGTTACTAGTCACATTCATAAATGTGGAGTTAGTTACAATGTTAACTTTTCTAACTTGTGACGCTGAGGAGTTAGCTATCACTACCAAATCATTATTAGCTATATCTACAGACAGTGTAGTTGATGTACCTGTC
>Ga0181358_1001234_pt1 | contig 11778 bp, 12 predicted proteins | sample Fa13VDMM110SD_FD_130096 | JGI IMG/M metagenome (GOLD analysis project Ga0181358, IMG submission 130096) | Freshwater viral communities from Lake Michigan, USA - Fa13.VD.MM110.S.D | ecosystem: Environmental > Aquatic > Freshwater > Lake | place: USA: Michigan | collected 2013-09-24
ACAAACAATTACTAGTTGATTATATACCATTTCATATAGCGAAACTATCGCTTGTTGAAAGTAAAGGAAATATTGATAAACGTATGCGTATTGAAGGTAAACTTCAACAAGCCGACGTTAAGAATGGTAATGGCCGTGTTTATCCGCTAGATATACTTAAAGCACAAGTAGAGGCTTACATTAAAGGCCCAGTTAATTCTAAAACATCTACGGGTGAATTAGATCATCCCGAATCATCTGTAATTAATTTATCAAACGTATCACATCTTATCACTAGAATATGGTGGGAAGGTAATGATGTAATGGGTGAATTATTATTACTAGATACACCATCAGGTAAAATTGCACAAGAAATTATTACAGCAGGAATACCATTAGGTATATCATCACGTGGTATGGGTTCTGTTAAACAATTAGGTGAAACAGTAGAAGTACAAGACGATTTTGAATTATTATGTTGGGATCTAGTTAGTGTACCTAGTACACCAGGAGCATATATGCAAGCTATTGGCACAACAAAACTCGTTGGTAAATTAGCTGAAAATAAACAATATAATATATATAATGATTATAGTAAAGTAAACTCATTAATTACTGAAATAATCTGTACACAAACAGGTATTTGTCCACTCTGTTAATATTTATTATAAACACATTAAAAATAAAAAATGGCACGATTAATTAACGAAGCAAAACGATTTCAAAAATTAGCTAATATAAAAGAAGCTAAAGAACAACCAACAGAAATGACTCCTGAAGAGGCAACAAAAAAAGCAGTAAGTCTATCGAAAGAAATTGAAAATAATTCAAAAATTCAACAAGTAGCTGATAAAATAGCAGATGATCCTAAAGCTAAAGAAGAATTAAAAAAACTTTTAGATAAATATCAGATTTCATTAAATGAAAGTGAATCTGGTATACAAAATATAGCTTTAGCTTTTGCTAAAAAAGCAGAAACATTAGAAGAAGACTATGGTGGATCTTTTTTAACGGGATTAATTGGAGGAGGAACATTAGCTCACTATCTTTTTAGCGTTACAACTCAAGATTTTATAGGAGGTTTAACACATTCTACAGCGGCTATGCCTGAAACTTTAATAGGTGCTGCTATAGGAGCTATACTAGCTGTTATTGGTAAAAAAGTATATGATAAATCAAAAGGAATTGACGAAACAGTAAACGAAGCATTAAGAAAAATTCGCAGAAGTAAATAACACTAGCGGTTTCTACTACTCACATATATTTATGGATAACGCCACAATGGGTTATCCATTTTTTATCCTCATGATACCCGGCGATTTATACAACCCCACTATTAAGATTCCCAATAATCTTATTTCCTAAAAAAAAATTTAAGGAGACAAAACAATGAGTACAAACAAAACATTATTTCAAGAAGCTATCGCCGACGCAAAAGCCGTTCGTGAAGCTGCGTTAGCAAACGCAAAAGCCGCTTTAGAAGAAACTATGACCCCAAGACTTCAGTCTATGCTAGCTGCAAGGTTAGAAGAAAACTATGAAGAAGGAATGGGAGATACTAGTTTCGATACTGAAGAAAAAACTAACATGGAAGAAGATTTAGATTTATCTGAAATTTTAGCTGAATTAGAAAACGAAAGTCAACTAGAAGAAGCTAAGAAAAAAGGTAAAAAAGACGAAGAAGAAGAAGACGAAGAAGAAGACGAAGTAGAAAACGAAGATGACGAAGAATACTCTCCTGAAGTAGAAAACGAAGAAGAAGCTAGACCAACTGAAATCAAAGACATGAATGTTGAGGAACTTCTTGACTTAGTAATGGACAAACTTGAAGGCAAAATCGCTGATATTGTTCAACAAGAAATGGGCACAGAAGCATCAGCAGATAAAGCTGAAGAACCAGAAATGGGTATGAATCCAATAGGAAGCGAACCAGCTTCAGCAGGTGAAGAAGAAATCAACATCAATGAGTTATTAGCTGAATTAGACGCTATGTATGAAGGAGATGAAGAAAATCCTAATTTAAAAGAAATCGACATGAATATCGTCGGACCTGCTCTAGGTGTAACTTTACCTGGAATAGTAGCGGCTTGGCTTATGATTAAATCTAATTTCAATTCTGTAAGAGATCAATTAGCAAAACAAAAAGGAGTAAAACCAGAAGAAGTTTCAAAAGAAGAGGTTAAACAAGCAACAGCACAAGCTCTTAAAGCATCAATGGACAAAACAACTGGAGCTAATGAAGGATATACATCTAAAAGAGAAATGAATGAAGCTATCCGTACTATCAAAACACTTCGCTCTGAATTAAATGAGGTTAATCTTTTAAATGCTAAATTAATCTACGTTAACAAAATCTTCAAATCTAAATCGTTAACTGAAGCACAAAAAATTCAAGTTATAACTTCATTCGACAAAGCTACAACAACTAGAGAAGCTAAAGTCGTATTTGAATCATTAACAACGGCATTAGCCGCTCCTAAAAAGCCATTAAAAGAATCTTACGGATTCGCTTCAAGAGCAGCTGGCCTTGCACCTAGAAAACAAATTGTTGAATCAAACGATGTTGTTGCTAGAATGCAAAAACTCGCAAACATTATTAAATAAACCAAAACAAAAACTTCATTAAAATGAACGTACAACAATTAATCGAGTCATCTAATCAATACAAAGTTATTGCTGATGACGCAAAAAAGCTTAGCTCAAAGTGGGTTAAGTCTGGCCTTTTAGAAGGTCTTAAAGGCGAAACTGATCGCAACACAATGGCTATGCTATTGGAAAATCAGGCAAAACAATTAGTTACAGAAGCTTCTCAAACTGGTACTGTTTCTAGTCCAGGTGGATACGGAAGTGAAGCTTGGAACGGAGTAGCTTTACCATTAGTTCGTCGTGTATTCGGTGAAATCGCTGCTAAAGAATTCGTTAGTGTACAACCAATGAACTTACCTTCAGGTCTTGTATTCTATCTTGATTTTAAGTATGGTACTAGTGCTAATCCATTCGTTAATGGTGGTTCAATGTATGGTGCTAGAGCTACAGATAACGTAACTGATTTAGCATCTACTTCAGCTTCATTATATGGTGCTGGTAGATTTGGTTATTCAATCAACCAATTTACTCAATCTATAGCTAACGCTATTACAGCATCTGCTACATGGGCAGATTTTAACTTTGATTCTGATTACTCAGCATCTGCAACTCAGTACAAGATAGTTAGAATACCGTTGACTACAGTATCAACAGTTATTGATGTTTTAGGAATTCGCGCAGCTACAATTAGTTCAGGTTCAACAATTTTCCCAAGTGATGTTTTACAAGCATTTACAACAGTTGACTCAAATGCTAACCCAGCAACAGCTTCTTTCATAATAACTGGTTCTAAAGTTATTACAGCAACTGGTCCAGCAATGGCAGGAAATTTATCACTTTTCTATGATAAAGCTCCATCATCTAACACTCGTGGTGATTTTGAAGATGCATCAGGTGCTGGTTACCCAACAAATACTTCTTACGGTTCAACTACTGGTATCGCAATTCCAGAGGTTAACGTTCAGTTAAAATCTGAAGCTATCGTTGCTAAAACTCGTAAGTTAAAAGCACAATGGACGCCGGAATTTGCTCAGGATTTAAACGCTTACCATAGTGTTGATGCTGAAGCTGAATTAACTGGTATCTTATCTCAATATATTTCAATGGAAATTGATTTAGAATTGTTAGATATGTTGATTGAAAACGCTTTTACAACTGATTACTGGTCTGCTATTAATAACCAACAATATAGTGGTACAACAGCTGGTGGATTCGTTCAACAATCAGCAACTACAGGTGGTTTCTATAATACACAAGGTGGTTGGTTCCAAACTTTAGGAACTAAATTACAGAAAGTATCTAACAAAATCCATCAGTTAACTTTAAGAGGTGGCGCTAATTTCTTAGTAATGTCTCCAACAATTGCTACAATCATCGAGTCAATCCCAGGATTTGCTGCTGATGGTACTGGCGAGAAAATGGAATACAACTTTGGTATCCAAAAGATTGGTTCATTAAATAGTCGTTACAAGGTTTACAAAAATCCATACATGACTGAGAACGTTATTTTGATGGGTTACAAAGGTACTCAATTCTTGGAATGTGGTGCTGTATTTGCTCCTTATGTTCCATTGATCATGACTCCATTGTTATACGATCCAAACACTTTCACACCAAGAAAAGGTTTGATGACTCGTTACGCTAAGAAGATGATTCGTCCTGACTACTATGGTAAAGTTTACGTTAGTGGTTTGAATACTATCTAATATAGTCTAAATACCTCGCTATAGTCTCAGTATTATAGCTTTGAACCCGACCCCGTAAGGTCGGGTTCTTTTATCATATTTATATGAAACAAATTTAAAGTATATGTCTACACAAGATGAAAAACAAAAACAAAAAAAAGTTTTTAAAAGTGATATTAAGTATAATATTACATTAAATGATGAACAGAAAGAAGCTAAGCGCCTGATTATAGATAATCAAATAGTAGTAATTACAGGTAGAGCAGGGTGCGGTAAATCATTAGTTTCAGCTCAAACAGCACTTGATTTTATATTTAAAAAACAATATGAAAACATATACGTTACGAGAGCAGCAGTAGAAGTAGGTCACTCATTAGGATTTCTACCAGGTAGCTTAAATGAAAAGTTTAACCCATATTTAGAAGCATTCCAGGAAAATCTAATTAAATGTTACGATAAAGTAAAAATTGAACAGATGATCAGCGATGGAAAAGTTATAGCACTCCCAGTACAATTTATTCGTGGTAAAACAGTAGATGAAGTGCTTATCGTTGAAGAGGCACAAAATCTTACTAAAGCAGAAATGTTAGCTATATTAACACGTTTAGGTAAAAATGGACGTATTATTATTAATGGTGATAATGAACAAAAGGATATTAAAGATCCATTTAATGGACTAAGTTATGTAATTGAATTATCTAAAAAGATTGAAGAGGTTAAATGGATAAAATTAAAACATAATCATCGTTCTGATATTGTAGGTAAAATATTAGACTATGAATATAGTGGCAAATAATTATCGATTTTAATATATTTATACGTGTTAAATACTAATTTAAATGGCTAATATAGCAATTTGGAATAATAATCCTGGCCCAGTATGGGGTAATACTCCATTTGGATTCTATGATAATGATTTAGAATTTCAACAAGAAGCACCATTATTTGCTACTTGGTGTTCTAGACGTCTAGGTTATCCTATCGTTGAAATAGAATTACAAGACATAAATTTCTACACAGCATTAGAAGAATCTATTACAACATACGGTAATGAAGTTTACCAGTGGAAAATACGTGAAGGTTATCTCTCAATGGAAGGAAATATTGTAGCTAATACAACAACATTTAATAATAAATTAGTTACCCCTAACTTAGGTACCGTAATTCGTATAGCGGAAACTTACGGGTCAGAAGCAGGAGCAGGAGGATATACAACATATTATACCGGTTCATTAACTTTAACTGCTAGTGTACAAGATTACGATATGAAGCAGTGGGCTTTAAGAGAAGGTATAACAGGTAGTGGCATTGAAATTAAAAAGATATTTTTTGAAGCACCACCTGCAATTGTTCGTTACTTTGATCCATATGCTGGTACAGGTACTGGTATTCAATCATTATTAGAAACATTTGGGTTTGGTCAATTTTCACCTGGTATTAATTTTTTATTAATGCCTATCTATTTTGACGTTCAAAAACTACAAGCAATTGAATTAAACGATCAAATTAGAAAATCAGCATTTAGTTTTGATTTAGTAAATAACAACTTAAGAATATTTCCTATACCCGGAGATAGAGTAGATGGAGCAGAAAGAAAATTATTCTTCCATTATATCAAACGTGATGAAAGAAACGATGTAACATCTGCCACACCAACTTACGATACAGGATCAAGTACATTAGTAACTAATGTTAGTAATGTACCTTATGCTAATCCGGTTTTCTGTGAAATAAATTCTATTGGTAAACAATGGATTAGACAATACGCTTTAGCAACAGTAAAAGAAATGTTAGGATATGTTCGTAAAAAATACTCTACTATTCCTATTCCGGGCGCTGAAGTAACATTAAATGGAGATGATCTATTAACAGATGCTAGAGCAGAAAAGACAGCATTATTAGAACAACTTCGTGCGATGTTAGATATAACATCTCGTAAAACACAACTTGAAAATCAATCTTTAGAGGCGGATTATATACAAAAAACATTAATGAACGCACCTATAGGTATTTATATATTTTAAAATGAAACTATCAAATTTATTATTAGAAGGATTAATTCTATACAGAATAGAAACACTAATCAGAACCGACGCTGATTCTAATCAGGTATTTATCTATAATAAAATTAGAGGAATAAAAAATGTAGTGGTAGTAACTATAGATCAAAACGATTTCTTACAAAGTAAAAATACAGATCGACATCACTATTCACTATTAAAAATAAAATACTTAGCCGATAAAGAACCTAAGGAATCAATTAATGATATTAAAACAGATGCTCTAGTTACTAATAAAATAGGTGGATTACTACAGTTTATTCCTCGTTACAATACACTTGAAAAAATAGGACAATATTAATATGAGTCTATACGGCGCAAATAGAGATATAAGTTTATTTAGACACCTAAATAGAGAATTGCTAAATAATATTATTGAGCAAAAGGTGGGATACTATAAGATAAATTTAGATAAGACACAAGCAAATATATATGGTGAATCATCTAAAAAAACATATAATGATCCTGTATTAATAAACTGTTTAATTGAAAGAGGAGATACAGAAGCTACAACAGATGATTTTGGTATGGATATTGTACGTAGTATCAAATGTCGTTTCTTAAGAGATGATTTAGCAGGAATAGATTTAAGCACAGACCAACCAGCAGATGGAAGAGGATTTACATATAATATAGTACCAGAAATGGGAGATGTTGTTTTATGGAATAATGATTATTATGAAGTAAATAATGTAAATGAAAATCAATTAGTGGTAGGTAAAGATCCACTATATTCATACGCATCACAAACCGACAACTTTGGTTCATCTTGGTCTATTATAGTAGAATGCTTCTACATACGCCCAGAAAAATTAGGTATAGCAAAAGAAAGATTATAATAATGATAAAACTAGCAGAATTATTAAACGAATTAGATAAACCAGAACAAATGTACGTTCCTGGATTTAGTCCTGAAGAACAAGATAAAGAATTTCTTAAGAAAGGATATCGTATGGTGGGGACAACTATAGATCCGGAAACAGGAAGATCTTCTTCAAACGTAGAACAAATCGCTCAGTTTAATAAAATTAGTAATGAATTGAGTAGTATAATGAAGCAAATTAGACCACTTAAAAGATTAATAGCTGGTAAAGAAGATATGCTGTTAAGACAAATAAAAAATAAAGCCACAGATATAGTTAGTGATTTAGGAAAAGCTCAAACAGCAATTAATGATCTAAGCGGTTTAATTGATATATTAAAAAATTCTTAATGTCTAATAGACTAAAACCAATACCGAAAAATCAGTCAGAGGTAACACAACAAGCAATAAATCCTCCATACCTTGCCAGTCAGGGAAAACCGATTAGCGATACTGTGTACTCTGAAAATCGTGGTACTGATTACTCTATGAAGGGTGATACGGTAAAGGATATTAGTATTGGTTTAGAAGATATAGATAATGCTATAATGTATTACTTTGAAAATATTATTAAGCCTAATGTAGTACAAAACGGACAACAAATAGAGGTTCCTATATTATATGGTTCACCTGAAAGATGGAAGTCTGTACAAGCAGATGGCTTTTACCGCGATAATAGTGGCCGTGGATTAGTACCACTTATAATGTTTAAGCGCGATAATATTGAAAAAAATCGTACATTAGGTAATAAATTAGATGGTAATACTACTCATTTATACCAAGTAGTAGGATCAAAATACAATAGTAGAAACGCATACGATCAATTCGATGTATTAAATAACAGAATATCATCCGAACAATACTATATCAGTACTGTTCCGGATTATGTTACATTAACATATACTTGCATTGTATTTACTGATTTTATTGAACAAAATAATAAGATTGTAGAAGCAATTCAGTGGGCTTCTGATTCTTATTGGGGTGATCCCGCTAGGTGGAAATTTAGAACATCAATCGATACTTTTGCTACTACAACGTTGTTAGAGAATAATACCGACAGAGCAGCTAAATCTACATTTACCATCAAAGTAAACGGCTATATAATATCCAATGCGGTAAATAAAGATATGGCTACCGCTCGCAGTAAATTCTATACTAAGTCGCAAGTAGTATTCACAATGGAGACTACATCTGATATAGAATCATTAAATACAGCAGGTAAAGCGGCTCCTAAAACGGTAATGGGTGGCGCATCAATTGGTGCTGATTCATATAACATTAACATAACTTATACAGGGATATCAAATGCAACTGGATTATACATGAATTCAAATATTGAATTATTAGCAACACAAGCAACAATAACAACTAATACAGCAACTTTTCCTATGGGATGGGCTACCGCTCCATCGCCGTTACCTGCGACATCTATTGCTAACTTTATATTTTTTATAAATGGCCAATTAATTGAACCAGCGGCCTTAATTAGTTTTGTAAATAACGGAAACGGTACATCAACATTAACTATTGATACAACAGAACTAGGATACTCTCTTAACACAACTGACGAAGTAGTAGGTATAGGCAAATTTGCCTAATATTTATACACAGTATGAGTACATTTCGTTCAGAACAATTACGTCAACCCTTATCACTATCAGGATCATTTACTGGCTCATTAGCCGGTACAGCTAGTTTTGCTACTACAGCCTCCTTTGCTTTAAATGCTGGTACTACTATTAATACAAGTTCTTTTGTTACAACATCTTCTTTTAATAATTTTACTTCATCATACAATACAGGATCGTTTACTGGTTCATTTACAGGCTCATTATTGGGTACTGCATCCTTCGCTACAACAGCATCGTTTGCTTTAAACGCAGGTGGAGCTGGTTTTCCATTTAATGGTAATGCTGTAATAACAGGTAGTCTAGTAGTATCAGGAAGTAGCGGGGGAAGAAGTGGAATAACAGGATCATTACAAGGTACAGCATCTTTTGCTACAACAGCATCATATGCTTTAAATGCTAATCCTGGATATACTCAATTATTATATGTGTTTTCTCAAGTTGGCTCAAACGACCCTAGTACACCATCGAGTCCAAGCACTCCCGTTTTCAATCGACATATAATTAATACTACGGGTCGTACATTTACATTTACACGAATTAGTGCTGGAATATATCATCTTATTGCTAGTGATACCTCTTCGTTTTTTGAAAATAGAACAGCAATATACTTAACACCGGGTCAAGCTATAGGGTCTGATTTTGCTTGTTCATATGAATGGAGTAATGAAGGAAAGATAATAATATATTCAACAACAAAAAATGGAACTCTATCTGATAGTTTATTTGCAAATACCACACTGGATATTAGAATATATTAAACTTATCAACAGAAGAGCTAAAATAATATTTATATAAAACAACAACAATGCCAGCAGGAAAATACACATTATTAATAGAACAAGGAGCAACATTAAATTTATCTTTAGCATATAAAGATTCAAATAATGCTGCTATTAATTTAACAGGATATAGTAGTAAAATGCAAATTAGATCTGATTATGCTGACAATAATCCAACAACATATCTTACATTAAGTAGTTCATTACAAGCTGATGGCACTGGTATAACATTAGGTGGTGTAAGTGGTACTATTGGAATAGTAATATCCGCAGCATCATCATCAGTATTAACTTTTAGTTCAGCATCATATGATTTAGAAATAACATCAGGTAGTATAGTAACTCGTCTATTACAAGGTACAGCATTTGTAAATAAAGAAGTAACACGATAATATGTCCTGTAACAATGTACAAATATTAAATTTTAACCACAACATAGTTGAGGTAGGTAGTGATAATAAACTTATCATAACAGATAATGTTAAATGTAATTCCATTACTATACCTCAACCTGTAACTAACATATTACAGATTAATAGTCCTGGACCTATTGGATCACAAGGTCCTTCTGGAACACAGGGTCCATCAGGCTCGCAAGGTCCATCCGGGTCACAAGGTCCTGCTGGTGCAGGTATAGATACAGGATCATTTGTAACTACTAGCTCATTTAATGCTTATACGGGATCAAGCACATCTCAATTTGCAGGTACATCATCATTTGCTTTAACAGCATCTTATGCTTTATTTGCTGCTAATGGAGGTGGAAGTAGTGTAGATACAGGATCATTTGTGACTACATCATCATTTAATGCGTTTACTCAAAGTATTAATACTGCTACTAGTTCGTTTGTTACAAACAGTCAAACGAGTTCATTTGTTACAAACAACCAGACATCATCGTTTGTTACAACTAGTTCATTTAACGCATTTACACAGAGTATTAATACTGTTACATCATCGTTTGTAACTAATACTCAAACATCATCGTTTGTAACTACATCTTCATTTAATACCTTTACTTCATCATTTAATAGCTTTACAAGTTCATACAATACAGGCTCCTTTAGTGGATCATTTACTGGTTCATTAGAAGGCACATCATCATGGGCATATAGCTCATCAGTAGCTATTAGTAGCTCATTTGCGACAACTGCGTCATATGTAATGAATACAGGTACAATTGTTGATACTGGTTCATTTGTTACAACAAGTTCATTTAATGCGTTTACTCAAAGCATTAATACTGCTACTAGTTCATTTGTACTTAATAGTCAAACTAGTTCAATGTTAGTACCATATGTACTAACTAGCGTTACATCGTCGATGTTGGCTCCATATGTACAAAACAATCAGACATCATCGTTTGTGCAGAATAGTCAAACTAGCTCATTTGTAACTACATTATCATTCAACAGCTTTACAAGTTCATACAATACAGGATCATTTAGTGGATCATTTACAGGAAATTTAATTGGAACAGCAACAACAGCATCATATGTTTCAGGTTCAGTATTTACATCTACTAATCCTGCTTTAAGTGCATCATATGCATTAACAGCATCTTATGCAATGAATGGTGGTGGTAGCGGAACACCAGGAGGATCTAATACACAAATACAGTATAATAACGCAGGCGCATTTGGTGGTGTTGATAAACTAACGTATGATGGAACTAACTTAACAGGTACCGGATCATTTACAGGTAGCTTTACAGGACAATTTAATGGAAGTATTACAACAGCGGCTACAGCATCCCATGCTGTTAATTTTACAATAGAGAGTACATTAATTATAGATCAAACATTAACTGATTATTTTTTAAAAGCATCAACATCAGCAGGATCCAATCCTCTATTTGCCCAAGCTACTGGATCATATACATCAGCTTTTGGTAAATATGCATTATATAATGGTGCTAATTCAAGAGCAGGTGAGTTTGTAACGTCATTTAATGGTACAACAACATCGTACTATGATAATTCAACAGTTGATATAGGTAATACATCAGCTATAGTATTTGAATCAGCTATAAATGGTGGATTTATAGAAATAAAAACAGGAGTAGGTACACCATCAGGATGGACAATAAAGATGTTAGTTACTTATATTTAATATATTTATAATAGACTATTAGTTGGATAGTGAAAACTAATTAAACATGGCAATACAAATAGGAAATCAAGGTACCATTAC
>Ga0181358_1001237_pt1 | contig 11771 bp, 8 predicted proteins | sample Fa13VDMM110SD_FD_130096 | JGI IMG/M metagenome (GOLD analysis project Ga0181358, IMG submission 130096) | Freshwater viral communities from Lake Michigan, USA - Fa13.VD.MM110.S.D | ecosystem: Environmental > Aquatic > Freshwater > Lake | place: USA: Michigan | collected 2013-09-24
ACCATGTACTTCATCAACTTCGACGGCATCAAGATGGTTATGCACACCGACGGCGACCTTGTGGTCTCTCCGTTCGAGTACATTCCCGGAACGACAGCCCGTTCGGCGCAAATCTACTGGAAGGGCCAGCTTATTGCTGACAATCTTGCCAGCTGCGCACTTCTATTCAACGGAGAGGTATTCTAAATCATGGCAACTTCTACTCTCGTTCAATACCTCGAAACCTCTGGCGTCAGCATCTCCGGCGCAGTCACTCAGGTTGGCATTGGTGCTTCCAACCGTCAACAGCTCGAGACATTCCTTTGTGAGTCCGCCATCACCAAGGGCAACCTTGTTGCGATTGACGTCACTGCTGCAAAGCTTGTCACCGATCCTACTGGTGGTCTCTCGGCCGCCACCGTCATCACTGCGGACTTCAACGCAGCTGGAACGGTTCAGAAGATCGTGGTCGGCATTGCAGCCGAATCGGTGACTGGCACTGCCACCGCACCTGCGTTCGTCAAGGTTATCGTTCGCGGTCCTGCAACTCTGGTGCCTGTCATTGCGGCAACTGCGGTTGGCGATCCGCTTGCACTTGACGTCCTTGGTGCAGCCGGCTCTGCTCAGATTGCTGTTGCTGCAACAGCTGGTCACGTCTTTGCCTACGCAATGACATCCACCGCTGGTGCTGGTACCTTGACCGCCTACGTTCTCGGAACGGGCATCTAAGACCAAATAAGTCGGGCGGCTCCTTTTATTGAGAGGAGCCGCCCGCGCTTGCATTGTGCAGTATAATTAGATGAGGAGCAAACCGTGAATCTGACAGAGATACGTAATAAAGTAAAGTCCATCACGGACTACTCACCTGAGCTGACTGTCTACAACGAGCAGCTTGACATCCTTATCAACGACGCCTACAACGCTATCTGGACTGAGAAGCGCTGGCGATGGGCACAGAAAGTTCTCTTTGTAGACATCTGGCCAGATGTTGTCCCCCTTCAGCCTGATGGCGCTACAAGGAACGCAAACGTTACCAACAACAGACGCACCGTCACATTCAGCGGCACCGTTCAATCGCTCGCTGCCTATCCTTATCAGTGGGAAGGTCAAATTATAGAGATCCAGGGCCGCGACTATTTCATAGATCAGGTGCTCAGTGGAACTGAAATTCGTCTTCGCGAACCATTTCGCGGCACAACTGCTGCAGAAAATTCCACATGGAAAATGAAGCACCGCTTCTATGACCTGCCGCCCGATGCCATTGAGATCCTTGGGCTTGTGCATAAAGACACACCGGCTGTTGGTAAGATCCCTCCTTATGGTGCAGTTCGTGGCATCTCAGCCCGCCGTGAGGAAGACCTTAACCTTCGTGAGGACTTTGCCTCCTTTTATTCAGAAGCTTACATTCCTTACGGCACAAGCAACGTCCCGGCTGCTGAGACACTTAGCTTCTCCACCGAAGGTGTTGTAGGCACCATCCCTGTTGGCACCTCTCTTGAGTTTTGCTGGGCATTTGAGACTGACGGTGGGCGTAAGGTTGGTGCGCTCAGCGAATCAATCATTGCTAAGATAACCGCACTCGTTCCTGGTGGTATCACTCTAAATTTCCTTACCTGGGACGCTGTCTCTGTTGCAGCGCCTGCCTACGACAACCTTCTCGATCAAGGCATGAATCAGTTTGAAGGTCTCCGCAAGCGTGTCTACTTCAACCAGAACTTCAACCGCTCAACAGGTGTCCGCCTGGCAGGTCTTCCTGTCTGGCGAGAAGTCACGATTGGTAGCACTGCGGTTTTCCCAGCAACAGCAGGTCTTAGCTCTGAAACAGATCCTGTCCAAGTCCTTGACACTGTCGGCACTTATACCGTGGTCAGCCTCACTCAGGTGAATCCTGGAAATAAGAGATACATCGACTACGACGGCCTACATCTTCGCTTCAGGCCCTATCCGCGACCAATCGGTTCAGACTTTGTCTACCTATTTGTTCAAGGACAAGCATCACCTACTGCAATCAACAACGGTCCTGAGCGCCAGTTCCGTCAGTGGGAGTTGCGTTATTACAGGAAGCCTTTCCGTCTTGGACTTCAGACCGACACACCTGAATTTCCTATTGAGTTTCACCAGCTCGTTGTCTATAAGGTCCTGCACGATATCTTTTCAAAGCATGACAATCTAAGTCAAGTTCAGAACTACAGGAAGAAGTATGATGATGAGATCAAACGCCTTGAAAAGCGTTATGTTGATAGCGTGGACACTAATCTCATCAGACAGCAGTTTGGTATTAGAGGACGTATCTTCACTCCATTCGATCCAAGCAGCTTGCGGAGACTTAACTAACATGCTTAGTTCAACACTCCCTGAGCAGGTCGCCGGTGGTATTGATCAGCGATACTTCCCAGGGACAAATGCTGCTGCGCTTGTGCAGAACTACCGCTATGATGGAAGCGGTGGCTGGCGAAATGACAGAGGTTGGGAGCCGCTTATCCCGTATCCAAGCCCGTTTAATCCAACGCTGTCTCAGATTCAAGACCTCTATCAACCTTCTCGATTTCTGACAGTGATTCAACGTCATCAAGGAAGTGAAGAGTACTATCTTCAGGAACGCAATGGGATCTTATTCTACGAGTTTGGAAATCAGGGCACTGCGACAACGAACAAAATCATCCTTGACAGCGGCCGTAACATTCCACGCTCAGATGATCCAGGCACGCAGGCTGTTCCCTATGGCCGATTTGTCACGGTCCTAAACGGCTATGACAACATGCTTAAGTTTTGGGGACGAGGGCGGACAACGCAGTTTGGTTTCTACCAACTGCCTCCTGCCTTGACTCCACTTGAACTTCAAATGGATTACAACAGCACAGACGTTGTTGTTCCTGCAGGAAGCCCAACCAACAACAATCTGTCAGGGATCTCTATCCAGTTTGATGCAACAAGTCAGCTTGGTCTCGGTAATCCTACTGCTGGATCAGTCAACACATTTTCATATCGTCAGTCCTACATCACTGACACAGGATCTGAGTCACCTCTTAGCCCGCCTTGCACTATTAGTTGGCTTATTCCAACCGGCACAGATCCTCTTCAAGCTGCAAATCAAAAGAAGTACGGTGTCATGCTTGCTGGATTAGATCCAGGACCAGACGGCACAGTTGCTCGTCGGCTCTACCGCACAAAGAACAAGAAAGACGGCATCACAGGAAGCGGTGACATCTATTTCTTCCTTGCCCAGATCGATGAGAACAACACCACAACATTTGTTGACGTCATACCTGACAATCAGCTAACGATTGAAGCTCCTGGTATTAACGACTCTGTTACCATCAGCACAAGCTACAAGTACGGTGCATCATGGAACGGTGCCTTTTGGATTGCCGGCGGTGAGAGCACTCCAACACGTATAATCTATTCAGTGCAAGGTCTGCCTGAGCAGTTTCCAGCCTTCAACTTCTTTGATGTTGGTGTGCGAGACGGTGGTCACATCACAGCTCTCTATCCTTACTACGATGTGCTTCTTGTTTTCAGAGAACGAAGCATTGATGCCGTCTTTACCAATGCAAGCGGTGATGGATTCACCTGCACAACAATCAAGAAAGACTGCGGCACAACGGCAACCAATAGCATCAAGCTTATTCCAGGCTACGGCATCATGTTCCTCAACAAGGACGGATTCTGGCTTGTCAAAGGCGGCCTGCGTGGTGGTGCAACAATTGAAATTGATAACATGTCACAGACGATTGAGAAGGAGATGAAACGCACCTCCAGCAATGCTCTTGCTCGTGCATGTGCTGCCTATTCTGACCGCGAGAAAGAGTATTGGTGCATGTATCCAGTCGACGGTGGCACTGAGAACACACGCGGTGCATGCTGGAACATCATCAATGAACAGTGGTCCTTCCGCGGTGCAGAGGAAGGTGTCGAGGACACTACACACAATTGGAAGTTTAGCCAGATTGCCACAGATCAAAGTGGTTATTTCATCCTTGGCACAGGACCGCAGTATAACACACTTTCCCCGCTTCTCAGCAAGGCATATCCAGGTCTAGGGCTGCAGGTTTGGAGCGGACGGACATCGTGGGGAGATGACTTTGCAATCACGTTGTCTCAAGGCATCTACTTACTGACAGCCACTCCCAAAGCGCAAGGGAACAGCACTTGGACCTCAACATGGTATGACTTCGGCGATGACTCGGTCAAGAAACGGATCCTGTCTGTTGAGATGGAGGTTATCACTGAAGGCAACAATCCTATTGAGCTGCAGTGGGCACAGGATTGGGGCTACACTTATGCTTCCGCTGGCACTGTGCCGCTTCAGGTAGGCGACACTCTTGGTGGAAAAGGTGAGCAGGCAACTTATTCTCCTGCAGGTGCCACAACTGTCAAACAGGCAAATGCCGCAGTCTGGAATACGTCAAAGTGGGAAGAACCACGAGTCACACGGCTTCGCTGGGACGTCAATACAGGTCTTGTCTCGCAGTTCCAATTCAGAATTGTTTCTTCTAATCACATGCAAATCGTAAAATTCCAGATTAACTACATTGGTGGCAGCGTGAAGACGCCTAACACGCGCGCCCCGGGGGCAAAGAGCTAATGCCGAGACAATATACGCAGCGTGCCTTCATCGGTGGCAACCTCGCCAACGCTGAGGATTGGAACGGTGAAACGTCAACCGCAGCGTCTGAATTGAATGGTCAGCTTGATCAAAACAATATGCCTCTTGCTGCCGTTGATGATCCGAAAATGCAAGATCCAGTTGTTGTTGTTGATGTTGACAACACTTTACTCTCACATACTTTCATCGCGCACAGTTATATGCCAACTCAGAGCTATCACATTAGTGAATTTTCAGACGCTGATCCAACCGACCTCACATTTGAGACAACAACTTTCAATCCTGACGATTGGCGCCGAGCGTGGCACCGTCTTGCTGAAAAGCGGATTTCAACGATTGGTGGCATTGACACCTACGCAGGATCAGAGTTACAATTCCAAGCTCAGGAAGGAATGATTGTTGGAGAAATCTTGTTTGATGCATCATGGCGAACCTCATACTGGTCATGGATTGCCACATCAAATGCCGGAAGCTTTAACGGTTCAAGCTCACGCGACGATGCATTTATCGAAGTTGGTGTGTTCATCAACGATGTCTGTTGCGCCAGAACTGATTACCAATGGCTTGGCGGACGATTCACCTACCATCTTCCGTTTAGTAGTCCTATCGGCACGACTCCTGTTCTTATTGACATAAGATTCCGCCTAAAGTTTGATAACGTAAATCAACCTGTTTCAGGTGGTGGAATAGTTTACTCAATAACTGAAAACTGGATCAATCCTTTTCAAGTGCGTGACAGCCAAATCTGGGCACGCAACGTCTACAGGTAAACAATATGCCATCAATACCAATCACTAACTACGAAGCTGGCACTGCAATGGTGGCTGCTGACGTCAATACCGACTTTACTGCCATCGCAACTGCATCAGCAATTCTTGATGATGAAAACACAAGGACCGAGTGGTGCAGCAGGTATCACATGGATGAAGTTGGTGCAAACTTTATCAATGATACATTCAGCTCTATAGAAGACTCCGACACAACAATGGTGGTTACCACGAACGTCTTCGGCGTTGTTGCACTAGTGCCAAACTTCCGAATCAGTCTCCTTGGTCTTGCTTTCCTGCCAGGTGAGACGATGCGGATGCACTTCGATGTCAACGCCGTTGCCGCTGTTCCTGCAGGTGCCAACATTCTTACAAACATAAACTCAGACTGCTATCAGTTTAGATTCTTCTTCCGCGACAGCGTCTCCGGTGTGACAGCTGCGATTGGTAGCACATCCACCTATTCAACAGGCAGCCGGAGCGACCATATTCCTGCTAGTGGTGGATCAACAGGCGGAGTTAGCAGGATTGGTCAACGTGTAAATCACTCTTATTGTTGGATCAACACAACAGGTGCCACCATTAACATTGACTGGATCGAGATCAGAGTTCGTCTTTGTGAAGTAGCATTCTTGACGTCGGTATCACTAAAAGATGCAACATTCCAAACATTTCGAGCGAGGCACTAATGGCATACACGCCCCCAAACGTATTTGTTGCAGCAACAAATGTCTCTGCAACAGCACTTCAAGGCAACACAGACGCTCTGCGCAAGTACATTAACAGAGACGTCATCAAAGCTGACGTCCTTCCAGCCTCAGTCACAACGACTGACGTTATTCGTGGTGAGTATGCAAATGTTGTGAGAGACCATCAGTTCACAAGCGGTGATGTGATGACCAACTTCATTGATACAAACCTTTTTCAGTCAGACTTCTTCACATCTACCTGGAAGATGTATGACCAGCATGGTCTAAAGACACAACAGATCCCTCAGCTTGGCAAGCGTATCGTAATGGAGAGAGATGGATTCATCTTCTTTACCGTTGCTGGATCATTTATTGGTGATGAAAACTACGAGCTGCTGCGTGAGAAGAAGGCAAGCGGAATCTACTTGCAGATCTCTAATAATGATCGTGTCCTTCAGACAGACTACATCTCTGCGACAAAAGGACGTTGCTACACCGAGGATAATGTTGCCGGTGATGTTGACACATCAGGTAACACAACAACTTCTGGAATCTATAGCAGACGTTGGTATTGCCAACGCTACCAGACTTCTGCAAGCGCTAATGATGTTGTCAACATCTGTCTTGTCTTTGATCCTAATTGTGACAAAGCTCATGCAACATCGAGAAACTTGCAGATAGAGATCTTTTATCGTTAGTAGCGTATATTTAGGAGATAACATGGCAAAAGGAATTGGAAGCATTCTAAGTGCGCTCGGCGGTGTGGCTGGTACTGCGCTTGGTGGTCCTGTTGGAACTGCGCTTGGCACAGCAGCAGGGAGCGTGATTGGCGCTGGGCTTGATGCAATACCGTCTCTTATCCAGACTGATGCTGAGAAGGAGAACAAGCGTCGGCTTGCTGAGCTTCAGCGGATGCAGGAAGTGGGATCGCTTGGTCTGACAGACGCCGAGAAGCAGCAGCTCTATACATCTGCGCAAGGGGCTGCAGCTGGTCAAATGCGGCAAGCACAGGCAGGGATTCGTTCGGCAGGCGCTGCTCTTGGTGGCAGTGGTGCCGGTACCGAAGCTCTTCGTCAAGCTCAGCTTGCCGAGGGCATGACAGCTGTTGAAGCCAATATCTCGCAGGCTGTTGAGGCTCAAAACCTGCAGCGGAAGCGTGAGCTTGAAGATGAGATTCAGGCCCGCATTGCCGCAAAGAGTGAGACTGAACAAGCTCGTGTTGCAGCAGGAGTAGGTATTGCTGCAACAGGTGTGCAATCATTCAGCGAACGCCTTGCTCAGGAGCAAACAATCCAAGGGAAGGCGCCATCAGCGAGTGAAATCTCTGCTGTATCAAAGCTTTACGGTGTTGATGACACAACTGCGGCTGGACTAATAGAGCTCCTTGGTCGCAATCCTGATGCTGCAAAATCAATTGGTCAATATCTCAGCCTTTCGCAGGGCAAGTAAGGAGTTCCTATGGCAATATCCCAGGTCGCGAAAGGCGTCTATGTCATCTCGCCGAATCAGGTAAAGAAGTACAAAGACACAGCTGCTGGTGAATACACATCTGTCTTCACCAAGGAACGTGCTGAGCAGTGGCAAATGGCACAGAAGCAGTCGCTGATAGAACTGGATCTTGGCACACGGGCTTTTGCTGAGGACATGAAGAACTACCGTGATCGTATTGACGCGCTTGATGTTCGTCAAAAAGAGCTTACGCGCTTAAAGGCCCGTGTTTCTGAAGGCAGTCTTGATGCATATGATGCAGCCGCAATTGTGCGAGTGCGTGAATCAGGTAGTCGTCAAAAGACTGCAACAGATTTTGCTCTAAAGAAAGCTGAGGTGCTGGCGATAAGCCCAGGCGGCGAGTCAACCGTTGTCACAACTGGTGACGGTCGTTCGGGCAAAGGTCCCTCACTTGGTAGCGTCAGCACTGATGATGAAGCAGAGATTGAGGCTGCGCTTGCTGAGTCTGCTGGTGATCCTGCAGCAGCAGCCGCTGCTGTTAAGGCACGTCGTGACTCCAAGAGTTTAGGCTCTGCAACACCTGATGACACAGACGCACAAAACTTCAAGGTTGTCAATGACCTTGCTGACATGCGCGTTGGCACTACAGGTGAAGACATTGACACAGCCACCGATGCCATTCTCCTTGAACTGAGCCAGACAGATTCTCAGTTTGCAGCATCTCACGCACGTGTCACAGCGAAACAGGCTCAAATTGAGTCAGGCAATGGTGGTGGTTCAATGACAAGGACAACAACCAGACCTCCTGATGACACAGCAAAGAAGCGTCCAGGTTTAGATAAAGCTCCAGCAGCACCGGTTGTGAAAGGTCCTGATGTTGCATCTCGTTTAGGTTTGCTAAACGAACTTGACGATGCATCTGCTGCCATCCAGCGTGACAGGGACGCAATAGACCGTCCTTCAATGGCAGGCTTTGACTACATTACTCGTGCCCGTGATATTGCTGCTGGTCGTTTTGGTCCAGTGCGGACATCACCTGCTTACGGTCAGCGCAATGCAATTGAGGCTCTTCTACGTGCTGATCCAAGCATGCGCGCTGCCATCATTGAAAGGTATAAGTCAGGTCCTCCTGGTGCCGCCCTGAGCCGTGTTGAAGATCTTCCAGAAAACATGGAAGCACTAAAAGAGTCTAATAGAACAGAGCTTCCTGGTGCAATGGATGATGTCAAATTCAAGGCTCCATCCATCCCGGCGATCACCGCGTCGGAACAGGCCAAAAAGTTCTTGCAAGATCGAGAGAGATTCTCTCCTGTTATTGAAGCCGACCTTCCTCCACTTCGTGTTGGCAGACCTCTGAGTGAAACGCCACCTTCTCCTCCAAGTATTGGAGACAAACCACAAGATATCACACCAACTTCTGGTTTGCTCTCTGGTCTGCTCTCTGGAGTTGGTGCGTCTGGTGGAGGAGGAGGGAGCATGGATGCCGGCGGATTGCGCACGGCTCTGCCACCGATTCGTCCTGAAGCAGCCGATCTAATGACACCTCAGGAAATTGAAGAGTTTTCGAGGAGTATCAGTCCAGATGTCCTAGCTCCCTCCTCCTCCACCATAGGTAATACCTTAGCAGCGCCGTTCACGCCTGAATTGGCACCGTTCAAGGATGATCCTGATTTCAATCCGTTTGCTGCTAATTCGCGGCGCCGTCAACCAGGTACGATTACAAGAGCAGAAGCAGAAGCAGACAAGAGGCGCAAGGACTTTGAAGATTCATTTGGCAACATGCCTGGTGGTCGAGTTGACACACCTCTGCCGGAAGCACCAACTGCGCCGGAAGCACCACCTGCAGGCCGCCGCACGATTCCACCGCAAGAAACACCACCTGCGCCGAAAGGACCAAGGAGCGGTCCTGGTCAAACCAAGGAAAGTTATCTTCTAAACCGTTTAGAAGGCGCTTACGAGCTTGCAAAGAAAGCTGACAAGCTCAGCAGAATTTCTGCGAGTGGACCTGGGAAAGTTGCTTATGATCTATATGTAGCCAATAAGGCAAAGGGCCTTCCATTCAGCAGGACCTACGAGGAGATCACATTGACTTTTGCTGGTAACATGGCCACCATGGAAGTGGCGCATGAAGCTGCCCTTGCTCTTGACATCAAAGATAGGGACACCGCTCCCGGAGGAAAAGGATGACTCCTGAAGAGCTCAATAAGTACATCAACGACCGGCGTGCTGCCCGAGGTCTGCCTCCGCTGACAGCGCCTGCAGCAGCACCTGCTTCAAAGCCGGTTGTCACAACAAAGTCACCTGCTGTTGAGGCGCGCCAGGCTCAATCTAAAGAAACTGCCGCAGTCTTTGAGCTTGAAAAGGAAGAGGACAAGCTGCGTAAGGAGCTCCGCCAGCAGCTGATGAGCGAAGGCAAGTCCGTTGTGGACGTGGACTTTGAGCCTGAGGTCGAGCGTCAGATCCAGGAGCGCCGTCAGCCCCCTTACATCGGCCGATTTGGTGGACCTGTGGTTCCATACACAGCATTTGGTGCCCGTGCTCCTGCTGCATCAACGCAGCCCCTCAACGTTCCTGCACCTCCGCTCTCAGTCCTTGATGTGCTTCGTCCTCAGACGCGAGTTCCTAAGATTGTGGCAACTCGTGCAGCAGAGAATCCATTTGACGATGTCCAATTTGAAAAGAGCATCAAGGACTTGGCTGACGCAGAAAAGCGTCAGAAGCGTGCATCCTATAAAGGATTCAACAATGCATACAATGCACTTCGAGATCTCAATCCTGATGTGAACACTGATGAGATCCTGTCTGACCTTGATCGTCAGCTCAAAGAACTTCCTGACGCACTATCTGGAAAGAAGAAAACAACAACTCAGGATCCACGTGCAGCGCTTGGAATTGCAAATGATCCTGTTGCGATAGCACTATCGAGGCAGACCGCAGCAGGAACTGTTCCAGTACTTGAACCTGGTCAGCTTGCATTCCTGTCAGGTGTGTATCAGACAGAGCTTCCGCTTCAGCAGGCTGAGGATCGGCGAAGACTTGCAACCAAGGGCGCCAAGCCTATCATGGAGGGGCGTCAGCGTCCAAGCGGTGATCGTGGTCCTGGTGGTCGTCCTATCATGGAGGAGTACAATGTCCAGGTTGGAAGCACTGAGTATACTCCAAAAGAGATCGATGACATCATTACCAACAAGACAAGGAAGGGAGAGTACGATGCTCGTCCCTGGTGGGCCAATGAGGCTGAAAGCAAAAAGATCCTAGCTGATCCTGAGAAGTACGCCAAAGGCGGATTCCTTTTTCAGAAAGAGTACTTGACAGGTGCAACGGTAGAAAGTCCTGTTAGTTACACGCTCCGTTCCGTCATGTTAGTTCCAAACATCATCGCAGGTGCTGTTGGCTATGCTTTTACACCTGAGGAGACACAACGCGCAAAGGAAGCTGATCGTCCTGAAAAGTTTCGTCAGAGTGGACTTGATGCCAACATCCTATCCAATGTGGCCACGAGCGGCGGCTACACCAAGGAATTAGGAGATTTGTACAAATACAATCCAGATCCAAGCATCCGTGAGTACGAGACCGCAGCCCGTGTGGTTGGCTTTGGTATTGACATACTTGGACTTGCTGACATCGGTCTTGTTTCAGGCGCAATTGGTGGTGCGCAGGCAGGTGTGCAGTTTAATCGTGCGGCTGCTGCAGCTGGTGAAGGATTTGGTGCCGCTTCACGTGCAGCTGCAGGTGCTGCTCTTCGTGGTGGTGTTGCCTCATGGGCAGATGCAGTTCCTGGTCTTGGAAAGCTTGCAACAAAGCTTGAGCCCGGTGATGTTCGTCTCATCTACGGTGCAAAGCTTGGTGATGAGTTTCAGGCAGGATCACGATACTCATCAGCATTTGATGAAGCTCGCGGCCTCGGCGCATCAGATGTGGATGCTCACAGGGCAGCTTCGACGGCAGTAAAGACAGAGTTTCCAAATACCAAGCTCGCTGATGATGTTGACAAGGTTGGTCCTGACATTCGCAACAAAATCGCAGATACTGATCCAAAGAGCAGCTACTACGCGAAAGGCACGGCTGAGTTCAAAGCCTCAGATGATGTTGCTCGTGCAACCACTGAACTTGAACGTATCAAACCTGGTGACGTAGTAGATGCAAAGTTTGAGCGGATTGTCAAGCCCTACCTCTCAGCTGCCGCCAAGTCAGACAAGCGCATTGCCTCAGCCATAGCAAGAGCATTCCAGGTACCTCGTGGCACGAAGGTGACAGTGGCTGCAGTCTTTGATAAGCTTG
>Ga0181358_1001239_pt1 | contig 11758 bp, 33 predicted proteins | sample Fa13VDMM110SD_FD_130096 | JGI IMG/M metagenome (GOLD analysis project Ga0181358, IMG submission 130096) | Freshwater viral communities from Lake Michigan, USA - Fa13.VD.MM110.S.D | ecosystem: Environmental > Aquatic > Freshwater > Lake | place: USA: Michigan | collected 2013-09-24
ATTAAAAGAAGCAGATGTAGATCAGTTTAAAGACTTTATAGCTAGTTATGTAGGTATAGAGTTATATGGTGATGCCGATTACACGATTGACAAGGCAGAAGCAGATGAATACGAAACTGAAGCTGATGATAAAGATGATGGAAGTGAAGAACTATATACTTCAATCACTATTGATTTTGCTATGACAAGTAATGGCTATGATGAGAATAGTTGGTGGGCTATGACGAGAGGTTGCACTAGAACTTTTTATGAAGAAGATTTTGATAAATTTTACGGAGGATTGAAAAATGACTAGATATGAGGTGCGAGAGTTTTGTTTGTTTGGTGGTTGGACTAATACATGGTCTCATGAGGAAAATGGTAAAAACATACCTACAACATATGATACAGAGGAAGACGCAGAAGCAGAACTAAAGTATTTTTTTAAGCAAATGCGTAAAGCAAAAAGAAACAAGGAAATTGAAGATGTGCCTGATACAGAAGATTTTCGTGTTGAAGAAGTTGAAAATGACTGAGCAACAGGCTTTGAAGGGTGCGGAGTTTTTTAAATGCCAAGCCTACAAGGTGAAGAAGAAGAGTGGGACTAGCATATACAAGTATGCTACGACTTATTTATGGACTAAAGAACCTATCAAAGAATTTAGCAGAGAGTATGAATTGGTAGTTTTGATTGCTAATTTTAAAGAGAATAGGTAGGCCATAAGGCTTATTATAGCATACATTTATGACCCTGTATGCTTGGAAAGCCTTGATAATACTGATACCCTGTGTATTCCATAATAACAAAGAGGAAAATTTATGGTAGAACTAGACCTAGCAAGCACCTGTCTTGCCCTTGTATTATTCGGTGAAGCGGGTAGCGATTTTGCTAATCAACAGGCAGTTTATAATGTAGTTATGAACCGAGCCAAAACGATTAACAAAGTCTGTAATGTAATTTACGAGCCAAAACAATTTGAATATATAACCATGATACAAGATGGTAGGGCTAAAGAACCAAGCCATATTCAATTACTAACTTATAAACTACAAGCAATTAAATTTCTAACGAAACAAAAGGGTTATACATACAATCCTGTAGGCCATTCACGCTTCTTTCATGATGCGAGAATAAGCCCCAAACAGAATGTATTTAAGAAGCCTTTGTTAGCGCAAGTCAATAATCTATACTTTTATTGATCTATAATGGGTAGTTTAGATCACCAAGCTACCTATCTCTATTAACTTCTTTTTAAGGGATTGAGAGGCCTGAAAAGTGCCTACTCGTTTATGAAAATCATTGAAATCCTCCCCGATTGTCTCGGAGATCCAATAAGGCTTGCCTGTTTTCCTAGCGGTAGTCTCTCCCACATGGGAATTATCGTTGTCGGCAACGACCAACCCGTAGGTAAATTGCCCTACTATAAACTTCATGTTAGATGCACTAAAACAGACGTAGATAGAATACTTGATGTTATTAGCGATCATGGCCTCTCTGATGCTGAGAGCAGTCGCATAACCCTCGCAGAAAATAGGAAAGCCCTTTGCGTTCATGGTGAGAGTTGCCCCCTTAGTCGTTTGACCATACAGGAACTTCTTGACCCCATCGCTATTGATGAGTTGGCAACCAATCACTCTTTTGTCGATCCGCATCGGTATAACTAAAATTTTCTCATTATCCTTAGTCCATACATTACCAATCTCATTTGGAAATCCCTTAGCCTCTAAATATGGGTGTGTCTCTGCTTTACATTGGTGCAATATCCAACCCGCCTTATCACTTGCTTTCTTGGCTAGGCGATCCCTTTCCTTAGTCTGATCGACTGAACTCTTTTTTAACACTGAAAATGAGGCGGTTTGTTTATCAGGAAACCAAACTGCCGGCTCTTCCATAGTAGCCCAATTCATTACAAAACCTACATTACCTAAAAACTTATAAGAACCATTTTGCTTTCTTGGGTGGTCTTCTGTTGCCGTTCTTACTTGTCTATGTGGTATGACACTATCAATGATTAAACCATGTATCCTTGCAAAGTCTTCGAAGGTCATGCTACTTTCCTATCTTTTTTATTAGCTTTACTATAGGCAATCATTCTTGACTTGATCCAATTCATTGTAGCAATAGATGGTGCGTCTGTTCTAAATACTAAATCTCTAGGCCATACACCATACTTCTCTCTATACTTATGACTTGCCCAATTAGGACTATAGTTTTTATTCTTAGCCACATATAATAACTCAGAGAAGAATTGTTGTCTGTTCTCTAACCTATCACGACCATTCATACCTAACTCGTGCATCTCACCCGCTAATGAACCAAATTGTTTTTTCTTTCTAACATATCCACAAGAATAACATTCTTCTGATCCTTGATCCCACAAGACAGAGCATGACGGACATTTAGCTTCTGCCTTTTCTCGTTCAGTAGGCTCTTTGTGAGCGTGTTCAATTTTACTTTCATTTAGGTCTTTAACACCTTCCTGATAAACTTCTTCCCATTCATTACGGAAGCGAATGTAATTGCCTGAATGATCTAACCATAAAGCAAACTCTTTATCTTCATATGGGCGCATCACTCTACCCATCTGTTGAATATGTGAACTTAATGATTTGCTGAATGGTCTAGCTGATACTCCAATCATAACATCAGGGACATCAAATCCACGAGTTAATATATCTGTAGCAATCAGTCCATGTATCTCTGTATTAGGTCTACTAAAGTCCGCAATGACTTCTTTCTTGAATTCACTTGTTTCTTTATATGAGATAGATACAAAGTTGTATCCCTTGTTGGCAAACTGCTTAACCAAGTCTTGACCATGCGCTACTCCCGCACAAAATACTATGGTTTTGCGTGGCTTGCCAAAAATCTCATACGTCTTCTTAATCCATTCCTGAACTATATCACCTGTAATTCTCATGCCTCGCTCTGTTACAACATCAGGCGACCATTCCCCCGCAATCTTCTTAGCACCCTTCATGTCAATCTCTTTGGCTATATAGACTTTAAGTGGGGCTAACCATTTACTAATGACTAATGATTGTGTAGTTGATCCACATACAACATTAGAATACAAAGTGCCTAAGCCTCTTGTAAATGGAGTAGCGGTCAAGCCTATGACTTTAAGCTTCGGATTGTTTTTAATTAACTCATTGATCTGTTTTCTAGTGATGTGGCATTCATCTATGATCAGGACGTCCATCTTAGGAAAGTCTTGTCTGCGCTCTAATGTTTGAGACGAGCATATCTGTATCAGTTCTGATGTATTGTATTTCCAATGATCAGCTTGGTGGACACCATGATTGATATCATACTTCTCTAGTCGTTGTGATGTTTGATCTACTAAGACGATACGATCTAAGATCATTGCTGATCTGTTATATTTTTTTCTTGTAGCCTCCATTAAATAGATAGCTACTTCTGTCTTGCCGAATCCTGTGGGAGCGTATAGTAGTTGTGTTCTGTGACCATCTTTGAATCCCTGGCGCAATGCATCTATGACACCTTGTTGGTGTTCTCGTAGTTCTAACATATTTTCCTTTTAACTTCCAGATACCCTCTGGGTTGGGTTAAGCTTTGTTAAGCTTCTTATAATACGCAAGTTGTTTTAGTAATTCTGCATTCCTGTCTTGAAACATATCTCGACTTGCTATGGCACTTGATTCACTCTTTTCTAAAACTAATATTCGTTTTCTTACGGCAGTGATCTCATGCAATATATAATCTTTTTCAAACTCAGTTGCAGTCCATTGTTGAGAGGCAATAATATCTTTGAGATGAATGTTCTCTTCATTTAACATGTCAATGACATCGGATAGTTCTAATATCCTATGTTCAAGATCAGTGTATTGGGTTTTATTGTCTCTCATTTATAATTCTATGCTACAAACTTACTTCAGTGAATAGGTATGTAGGCACATCATAAAAATATTCCCCTTGACTTACTTCTTTGTTAGGTATCTCCATCACTGATGAATTTTTAATCACTTGTGAATCTATATACCAAGCCTTACTTATACCCCTTGACACGACAAAATAAATTGTTCTCTTATCGTTATTGAATAGCTTATCTTTTCGCTTGGGTACATGTATGGTTCTGAATGGGCAATGATCCCAATCCCTCATTTCTATTTCTGCATATCCTACTAATTGCTTATCTTTTTCTATAATCAGATCTACTGCATATTGATTAGGGTTGTGCCATGCATTCATATCCCATGTAGCTTTAATATATTTACTTACTGCCTCTCTAGCGGGAGGATCGCAAACATCATGGGTGTGTTGATTGAATGGCTTTGTTCTCACGATACTCCTTGTTTCTGATTTCTCTAGGCATGGGTAATGGCATTGTTAAATATCCATCTGCTTCTAATTGTTTTAACCTACGCATATTGGTAGAGAAGTATTGCATAATATTTTTTCTTGTAGCGCTTGGATTCTGTTCTACATATAACAAAATATTTTTTGCTATTCTCATGTCATCTAGTTTTGTATACACTAAAACTTTCTACCAACTTCCTCAAATATTTTTTCGAATGATGATGGTTTAAAGTCTTGCTTGTTAAATTCAAACATAGTCTTTCTTCCATTGGCGTGTTTAATATAACCCTTAACTAAAACATTTTCAACTATGATTGTTTTTTGAGTGTCTGTTACCATGTTGCTTTATTGCCTTTAATTTTGAATATGCTCATAGCTCTATTTAATACATTAGCATCTCTGTGGTATCTGTCACCTGATTGATCATTGTCTTCACAACGTTTTGCATGAAGCTTGACTCGCCATTGTTTTCTTACTTGATAATGTTTGGTAGCCATTAATATGGTGCCTCCTCGTAATCATTAATATTAAATACTTCTTTTGGTTCTTTAGGTAATGCTACCACATCTATATTGGGGTGCGTGTCTTTATACCATTTAGCTTCTCGTTGAGACCAACGATACTTTCTTATAATGTCCCCATCATCTACAACCGCATGTGTAAAGTTCATTTGACCCTTTCATTGTTTTTAGATGTAGCTCCGCCTAGGGTGAGAAGTACCCACCTTGACCCATACTGAGATATACAACGCCTACAATACTAGTCCTACACGAAGTTAATGTTGACTCATTGGATAGTAGGCAAGTCACCCCAGTCCTATCCAACTTATGTGATACCCATTTAAGATCACGAGGCTCGCTTGCGGGTGTATGCAAGGCCTATGTATTATTCCACGCAGCCCATTTAGGCTCAGTGATATCGTTTGGAGTACGGAGGTATAAAACGAAAAGACGATGACTCTGAACGAATCATTGTTTTTCCCTTTGTAATACTCTCATTTATAAATTTACTCCTAGTTTGGAAAAAAAGCAAGAGATAAAAAGAAAAACCCCTAGATGTTTAGTCTAAGGGTTTTCTAAGGTGCGAGGGACACCAAGACTTTACGAGAGAGTATGTAAAGGGAAAACTGTGAGGAAAGGGACTCACAACGTAAATATAGCAAATCCTACTATTCTTGTCAAGTAATATGTAAAAGTTATATAGAAATAGATGTATATAACTAAATGTTATATAGCATTAGGCATGATTCATGGTTTTATGGAGGATTTTATATTGCAAAAGGCGCAAAATATGCAATACAAACTAACTTGTTTTGCGTATATTACATACAAAGGTGTTTGTGTAGAAAAAATAGGTCTTTTTTATATACAAAGGAAAATATTATGTGGACAACTCCATCAGCAACAGAAATGCGTTTTGGCTTTGAAGTTACAATGTATGTAATGAATAAGTAATGTATAATTGGGGGCTTATGCCCCCTTTTATTTCTCACAAATTAAACATCAATACTGAAGAGATAGCTGATAAAGTCTTTAGGCTTCAGAAGTATTGGGTATCCAGATCAGATGAATTTTCATTCCATACCCTTGGTAGAAACGCTTACCTAGACGGCAGAACTCCAGAATACAAACAAGACATTAAGGTATTAAACCCCATACTGCGTAAAGAGTTTGGCGACACGTATGATATCATTATTGATCACTTATCAGATCAGTTTAAAGAGCCCATAAAGCTTAACTATTCCCTGGCTCACCCATCCTTTCACATATTTGCATCAAGCCCATTCCTGCTTACCCATGCAGGCCTTTGGCACAAGGACTACCCACATATTACATTAGACTTAGGCAATATTGATCCCTATGCCTTTACATTAGCCATTAAACTTCCTACAGGCGGGGGCGGTATGGATTATGTTGAAGATGGGCTGGAAAAGTACTTGCCTTATGAAGAAAAAGAAATCATATGCCATGATGGAACTGTATTACATAGGATTGCTGGATTAAAAGAATATGTAAAGGGCGAATACAGAATTACTTTACAAGGGCATTTAATACGGATTGATGGTATATTGAATATGTTTTGGTAGCTAAATAAAGCTATAAGCAAGCACGCTTAACTTAATAATACCGTAGAAAAAATACATCATGGTTATTACAATAATAGCCTCTAAGATTGCCTGCAATCTATGCATTGTGTTTTTTATAATCTAAAATTGCTGCTTTAATTGCATCTTCTGCCAGTACGGAACAGTGTATCTTGACTGGGGGTAGTGCAAGTTCAGTTGCGATATCAGAGTTCTTGATGGTCTGTGCCTCAGCCAACGTCTTGCCTTTGAGCCACTCGGTGACAAGACTAGAACTAGCAATAGCACTCCCACAACCATAGGTCTTAAATTTAGCATCTGTTATGATATCCCCGTCTACTTGAATTTGTAACTTCATGACATCTCCGCAAGCAGGAGCCCCTACCATGCCGGTACCTACATTTAATTGATCTTTAGGAAAAGAACCCACATTTCTAGGGTTTTCGTAGTGATCTAATACTTTTTCTGAATAGGCCATATATTTCCTTTAGATTATGCTGCAAAAGATGATCCACATCCGCACGTGCTAGTTGCAGCAGGATTCTTTATTTCAAACTGTGATCCCATTAAAGAAGTTTTATAACCAATGACTGATCCTGTTAAATATTGCATGCTATGTGCATCTACAAGTAAAGACACTTCGTCTTGGTCTACTATAAAGTCATCGTCATTTTGATTCTCATCAAACGTAAACCCGTATTGAAATCCTGAACACCCACCGCCTGAAACAAATATTCTTAGCTTAAGATTAGGTATATTCTCTTCTGCTAACAAGTCTTTTATTTTTACTATTGCAGAGGTATCTAAGGTTATTTGATTCATATTCATATTTTAAATCTTTCCAAATTTAATTTCCTACATTGATTTTTTACTTCTATTGGAATGTCAGGACTAATTTCAGATATTGAGCAATCGTATATAATTACATCGCCTTTATGTGGCATAAAAGTAACTATTAAAGTAAATGAAATTATAAATCCACTTATAACAAACAGTAATGCTATAGTCTCTTGCCAAGATCCTATAAATTTTATAATCTTCATTTTTTACTCTTTTTGAGTTGTCTTACTATCTTAAACTTCTTTTCATTGCTGTATTCATCCCAATGAGCGATGTCATGCTTAGATCTACCACAACCTACACAATGATTATTTTCTAGCTTACATACTTTAATGCAAGGACTAGCAACTTCACTCTTCATAGTGGTCAGTTGGCATATACTTTAAATCGTATCTTACATCATTGATATTGTCTGAATCAGAATCGTAATAAACATCACCACGTATAGATGCTGTTTTCTTTTTACCCCGTATACGATTATCATTTTCATCATATATTGTTTTATCGGCAAGGCGTGTTGTAGATCCCTTACCATATTCTGAGCGGTTACTCATGTTATTTGCTTACACATAAAATCACAGGGGTGATTCCTGGTCGTTTCACATGGTCATATTTTTCTATAATAGATGTTTTAGCATTTTCACATGAAAGCTGAGAATCAAAGTCTACACTATAAGTCTCAACTGTAAAATTACCAAACATAATGACAATCATGATATAACTCATACAAGCTTACCAATCCATTTACCATGATCATTTAATACCATGGGCATAAGCTTTGGTTGACCATTAACAATCATTCCACATCCTACAATAAATCTAGTTTTAAAGTTTTTAGCATACTGAAACGCCATTGATTTTTGATTAATAAGACAACCTACCTGCATGCCCCAAACTAAAGCATCGGGGTTCGAATAATAAGCTACACAAAACTTGGTATGGTAGTGGCCTTGCACCGAATTCATCCCGTATTGCATGGCTACTTTTAAGACATCAGCAGATAGTCCGTGCGTAAAAAAACAACGACTATTATCAGATAAAGTAATGGTATGGTCTTCAACCCATTGCCAGCCAGATCCAACGCCCAAGTAATCATTATAATCCTTTAGGTATCCTTTAGGAACCCCATGCTTTAAAGCACGCCTAAATAACATAGATGAATGGTTAGAATGCACAAGTACCATCTTAGGAAATATCTTTTCTAACTGCTGAATATATGCTATAGATGCCGCCAACTCATGGCCAGCAGAAAATAGATCTGGGTCTGAATCATGCATAGACATTGCATGCATATCAAGCTCGTCACCAATATTAATAACAAGATCGGGTTTGTATTTGGTTTTAAGAGCTTTTAAAAAATCAAAAGCCTGTGGGTGATGGTACGGTATATGTAGATCTGAAATTACTAATACTGATTTATATTTCATTGAGTGCCCTCTTTGGTTTATAGTTCTTTCCTATCAAATCCATATAAGGCATTGAATTGAAACATCATCTTTCTAAATGTCTTATCGTGTTTATCATAATGTGTTTTACCATCTAAGTAAAGTTTTAAATGAACCATCTCATGTGCAACAGTTCTCATCATGTTGACATAAGTTTCTTGGTGGTGTGTGCTGATTCTCATGACCATAGGCTCTACATCAAACTCACCGCAGATTGCTGGGTCTGAATTGCTTTCAAATATTATTTTGTGCGGAGCAGGAAGGCCCCATTCATTGAAGGGAGGCATCTTTCTTAACATATCATAAGTAATTTTTATTGTATCATCATTGATAAGCCTTGTAGTCATTTATAGTCCTGAATAAGCTTCGACTAATTTTTGGCTATCGTATTTTTTAATAGCTACATATTTTTCTGCTTGATCATCGCCTCTAAACAATGGCGTTAAAGTAATATTATGAAGTTTTGATTTGAGTTCGTTCTTGAATGATATTTCAGATGGCTTGAATGGACAGATACGGCTTTCAACTAGTTCGTTTTTATGGTCAAACTCTTCGTAGACCCATGCGTATGGTTGTTTAATATGGCTAATCATCTTTTAATCCCTCCATGGCAACCCTGCTTACAAAGCTACAAGAAGACCTAAATGCAACAAATATAATTGCAAGAGGAATCATAAGAAGTCCTAGTGCGCCAACGAAATATCCAAATTTTGTTTTCATACAACCTCCAAATGTTCTTTTTCAAATAACCAGCCAATTGTCTTACGATGGGCATCTTCCCACATTTCTACTCTTTCCTCTCTTGTCAACTTGCTTCCTTGATCAAGGTTAGAATGACACTTATAGCACATTGCGGCGATTCTGTGGTCATTTGATTTCATAGAGGTAGATTTACCATCCCTCATTTGATTTGAATGAGCTGCAACAACTGTGCCATCTTCAATCCCACACACTTGGCAGGGACATTCTCTAACTATTTGAAGTAGTTTCTTATTTCTATACAATGCCGTGCGCCTCTTCTATAAATCTTGCAAGCTGAATTAGGTTATCTTGCTGACCTAAATTCCAATTGTTTTCTGTAAGAATGGATATAATCTTTTCTTTTGATAAAGGCTTAATAACTTTAGGTAATTTATCCATATCTTCTGATGTAAGCTTTTGCTCTACCCATTGTTTATAGTTTTCCATCAATGCATTCTCCTTTTTACGGAGCTTTCAAGCGCCTTTAGTTTACCTTCTAGTTTTTTAACTTTATCATTCATGGCCCTAGACTCTATATTATGATCAGTAACTTTGTTGCCTAAAGCCTCTAAACACTTTCCCATGCGAACGCCCAGTGGCCTATCTAGCGCATAAACTTCTTCAGCTATTTTTATAAGTTCTTTGAACATACAAATCCTTTTTAGGTTTAACTAACTTACTTAAGCAATGTGCACATTTAAAACGTTTAATATGCCTACTTGCAGTGTGAACCATTTTACCAGTTTCAGCAAGTCTAAACGCAAGGCACGATGAGCAATATTTTTTTTCAGTCATCTATACCGCCAAGGTAAATATGAGGTTCTTTTTCTTTTCTTTCTTGTTTCCTTATATTGTATTCTTTTTCAGCATTGTCTAAGTATTGTTCAATCTTACCCCATCTTGTATATTCACCATAACTCCTAATGATTGCAACAACTATAAAAGCGCTCCACCAATACCATGCCGCCTCAAATTTATACAATAGGAACATTGCTAAAATATCAATCATTTCCTTGTTCTCCTTTTGATCGCTGGAAGACCCACAACAGGTTCTTGTTCCATCATAGCCTTGGCCATTGCTTTTGCATCTTCTGGTATTTTATGTATGGGAGTGCCACGAATGAGATAACCCATCATGGCAAGTCCAGCATACAGTGACTCCATATATTCTTTTTCGCTATCTGTCATTTACTCATCTCCAATGTTTTGATGTCAGAGATTAATGTTTCTGAAATAGTATGACCATGCATTGAAATAGTTGAAGCATCTTCATTAGTATCAATAACTTTAGTAACATCTTTGAGTGCTTTGTTATACCCGCTATTATATGCAGTATTACCTTCAATAATCATATGAATAGCATTACGAATAAGTTCAGATGCCTTACGTTCTTTAGCAAGCGACTTAAGTTTCCTATGAAGATCGCTGGGTAAATAAACTGAATACGGTATTAACTTATTGGTTTCCATGCAGTATATTCCCTATATAAAGTATCAAGTTTAGCCTGAGCTTCAATATTAGTTTTGAGCTGTGCTCTTGATTCTAAGTCTAAATAAAATCTTAACCATTGTGTAGATGATTCATAATCCTGTGTAGTAATATCGCTACGAGAGTAGAGATACTTCCAAAAGTTTGAATCACGACATAACAATCCTGCAATCCGAATAGCTCTGTCCCCTGCAAATTCTTCCTGTCTGTCAATAGGAACTTCATGGCCATCTAATCTAACCATAACAACTTGGTATCTAGCACCGACAAAATCCCTAAGTAAACTATCAGGGATATCGTCAGGATGCATAGAAAGGGTTAAAACATATCCAGTTTTGTCTTGTTTAAGAGCTACCTTAATACCTTCAAACTGAATTGTTTCCATTAAGCCTCCCAGGGATTTTTACCCGCTTCTTGTTTTGGAGGTAATGGCTCAGATACTAATAGGCTTAAAAAGCCTTCACCTGTAGATCCATTTTGTTTATTCCAAGCCGCTAAGCGTAGGTTAATCAAAGGACTTTCTTTGTTTTTAGTGAGTAGATCAATAAGCATATTGCGATCTACAGATACATTCCCTGTAAGATCAGGCTTATTATCACTACCTTCTTTATATCTATTCTTTCCTAATGTACCGCTATTGGGTCTTTGCTCAGCCATTTAATCTCTCCTCTAGTTTAGTTTCTGTTTTTGGTACTTGTGGTTCTGCTTGTTCTTTAATTTTTTGAATCAAAGTCCAAGCTCCTGTCTTAGTAGGTAGTTCTGCTAAAACTCCCATTAAGAATCCTGTTTCTTCTTGCGTTAGTTCAAGTTTGATGTGCATCTTTTGCTTCCTTTTCTAGTTTGTTTTTTGTTTCTGTAAAT
>Ga0181358_1001240_pt1 | contig 11754 bp, 7 predicted proteins | sample Fa13VDMM110SD_FD_130096 | JGI IMG/M metagenome (GOLD analysis project Ga0181358, IMG submission 130096) | Freshwater viral communities from Lake Michigan, USA - Fa13.VD.MM110.S.D | ecosystem: Environmental > Aquatic > Freshwater > Lake | place: USA: Michigan | collected 2013-09-24
AAAAACACCTTTCGCTCTTCCGGTACGATAACTGTCACCACCAGCTTTTAAAGAAACCATTGCAAATTTCTTTCCTGTACCAGTAATTTCACACAAACTATCTTCTAAACCAGATACTTTTCTATCTTTTAAAGCAGTTTGTACTTCAGAAATACTACAATTATATAACAACACTACATCTGCAGTATTTTCTTTTTTCTTATCTCTGCTAGCATAACCACTATTATTAAATGATTCATAGAACTTTTTGATGTCCTGATGAATAAAACCTGTTGGTTTTGCAGAAGTTACATTTGCCAATGTTATAGATGTACCAGATGCCAATTCAATTCTAGACTTTATATCAGCATAATTTTTATATAAATCACTAATTACTGAATCATTATTGAGTTGTTGTATGCTTTTTAAAAGTGTTTCAATGTCAGCGGATAATTTTAACCATTTTATTAGTAAACTTTTTTCTTTTGGATGATAATCTCCTTGTTCACCAAATATCTTATATAACGGAAAACTTTCTCTCATCTGTTGACTGAATGGCAATGGCATAACAGTTTCAACTTGTTCTAACTTACTTTGTAAGTCTTTTAATTTTATTTCTGCATCTGTATTCATTCGTATATATAAATATTACTATATACACGAAAATCAAAGTTTTTAAATATCAATTACTATCATTTCATCATAATTCTTACCAATGTAACATTTAACTGGTAATTGATTGTTTGACATTAACCGTTTCAATTCCACCAAAGTTTCTTTTTTATCGTTGGTATGACAATCAAACAAAACACTGTCATATGTATATAGTATAGCTTTGGTTTGTTTATCATTCAAGTATTCATTTACTCTAACCAATGATTGCATTCCAAATTCAGTTTCACTTGCTTGTAAGATATAATTGAACAGTTTATTTGGACTTGGGTCATTTATATGATTTTTAGTAATTCTTCTTTTATAAATGGGAGTTTCTACATAACCGTGTTCACTAAAGAATAACCATCTATGAGCAATATAATCACTCATTTTCTTGAAATATGGTATTTCTAATAGTTCAACTGGAATATTACCGTACATACATTGAAAAGTAAGGTTCTTTGACGCTTTAATTTCTTCATCCGTCAAAGTTTCTTTACCATAATACAACTTACCAAGATATTCATAAGCATTTGTCGGTAAGTTATAATTGATTAACTTTGCAACTATGTGGGGGTGGTAGGCACTATAATCAATCATAAACAACATACCTTCATCACCATATCTACTAATTAACGATGACCTACATCCATTTTCTTTGTTCAATGCACTATAGTTAATGTTACCAAACCTATTACTAGGTCGTCCTGTTGCGGTATATAGGTTATATTGAGTATAAACAAACCCATTCCTATCTTTGCTGGTTTTGTTTTCAAAATGCCTATTAAACAATTCTACATCAACTTTCAAACCATTGTATTCAAGAATTTTAAGATTGTCTGTAATGGTACTATTGATACTATGAAAACTATCATCAATTTTAACAGATTTAAGTCTAATCAACACCGCATCATACATGTTTTCAAACTTTTCCAAATGTTTTACCATTGGAATTGCTTTATTCAATTCACCATATTTTTGAAATCTGGTTTTGATTACATTATGCGCAGTTGTATCAAATTCACTATAATCATCAACTTTACCGTCACTAATAAAGAAAATGATATTGATATCATATAGATTATTGATAGAAAATAGATGCAAACACTTTTTCTTGTCAAATACCCATTTCTTACCCTTAAGTTTATTAAAATCTTTGATTAATGTTTCTTTATTGATAAAAACATTACAATCTGGGTGAGTAAGATTGATAACATAGGTAGTTTTAGATTTGAGTATATGAATCAAAACCATACACAATTCATCTACACAAGGATGTACTTTTTCATCAGATTGTATACATTCAAGAATAAAATCAGATGAAATATGCGATTCTAAGAATTTAGAATACGATTGTTTGTCCAGACACACCATTTACACAATGTAACATTATAACAAAACAAAGTCAATTATTTACCGTTCCAAAATTCAAGTGGGTTATTTAAATAATTTTTTATACCTTTCATTGATTTTTCATATTCAAACATTGTTTGAATATTTTGTTCTTGAACTCCTTTTCTATCAAGAATTTTATTTTTATATTGATTGTTTTTTGGACCTGATATTATCCATTGTATAACCACTTTATTAAAATAATTAACATAAATTTTATTATATATGTTTTTATCTACTTCGGTTATTATTAAATCGTTTATTTTTTGAACAAAATAACGATTGATATATCCTTTTTCATAATCTTTTAATGTTGGAAATGGTTTGTAATAACTTGGATATACATCATTTGACATATCAATTCCACCAATATTAGTATATTGTTCTGGTATAATCATATTATTTAATCGCATTGATTTTATATTCGTTTATACCATCAGTTGTAAAAATAATAGTTTTTCCTCTAATTGAACGAATACCTGCTTTAATTGTAGTTGTCCAATTGCCAGCATCAATTTTATGTGATATATCTACGATTTGACACATAATTTCTCTTTCGGAATATGGGCTTGGTAAATTTTTCAAACTAAATAATTGAAATGTTCTTAATCCGGAAATACCTTGTAATGTCATTTCCACATTAAATCCTTGTTGTTGACCACCATAAATATTACTATTATTTGTAAAATCCATATCATTTAATAATGCCAATAACAATGATTCATTGGGCAATACAAGATTTACTATATTCCATCCAGATTCTTTTTCTGAAGATTGATTTGAAGAAGTAGTTCTTGGTCCCATAGCAGCTGCTCTTGAAGGTGGTGCGGGAATGTTTGGATTAAGAGGAGTTGTAGTTCTTGATCCCATAGCAGCTGCAGCGGATGCTCTTGAAGGTGGTGCGGGAATGTTTGGATTAAGAGGAGTTGTAGTTCTTGGCCCTCTAGCAGCGGCAGCATCTGCTCTTGACGGAAGAGCAACAGACGGACCATATGATTTAAATGACATTATATATGATCCGCCTTTATTTCCTCCGATATTTTCAGGAGAGTTTTGTAACTGTTTTATAGTTTCTAGATTTTCATCTATTTTTCTTGGATTAGTAGGAACATTAATATAAAATCTATCACCATAAGGAAAATTTAAAGTTTGATTTGATGTTGCATCTCCATTTGGTGAACCGTCAACACTTTTATTTGTTGATGCAGATGAAATTACTTGATTTGCTGCAACATTTGATAGTTGTGCAGTAAAATTAATAGATTTAATAAACTTGTTTGTTGCACCGACATCAAATTGATAAATTTTTAAAGTATTATATTGTATAAATTTTTTATCAATTATCCTTAATTTATCAACATCTTCAATTACTGCTAAATCCCATATTTTTCCCGCCGCAGTATTGATTTTATCAAGTAATGTATTGTAAAAATTTTCAACTGTGTCCGATGATTTTGCGCATTCAATTATTATATTTTTGTTAATATATAAATCTTTTAAATATCCCCAATATCCTGCTTTTATTTTTGTGTCATTTGTGTCGTCTTTCATTTGAGGAAATGCAAATGTATGTTCATTTTTGTTTCCCTGTGTTCTATATCTGAATCTATTTATTATACCATCTAAATCGTCTCTCATTATTGAAAGAGGAGGTGTTGGTTTATTTGCATTATTTTCTACGTCTGCTAAATCTCCTATACCTACTAGGCTTCCAAGACTTGAAAAAAATCCTGGCTCACCTAATGGTGGTTTGATTCCCGTAGCTTTTTTACCTGTTTTAAATATCTTAATTAAAGTTTTGTCTATTGGAGACAAATCTTTAATACCTTTTGCGGTTACCGTTTTTGCATTTTGAGACGAAAAAATTGCAGGATTACCAAAGCCAGTTTGTTTTTGATAATCATTGTCATTTACATCTGTTGACGGAAATTGCCATCCCATATTATATTTAGGAGCAACACTGTTGGGTATAAGTAATGTACTACCATCACATGAAATTAAATTCGGATGAGATCCAACTTTTACTTCGTCAACATCTATTTCATATAAAAAATAATTATTTTTATTAGGGGAATTTGAACCGGTGTCTGATGCTTTTATTAATTCAATTTGTTTTGTAAAAAATACATTTGCTAATTCAATTAAAAATCCAAAAGTTACCCATATATCTTTTTGATCCGAATAATCCCAATCATATTTAGTAGATCCTCTTTTAATTTCACCGTCTTTATATTGATCTCGTCTACCAAGAAATACTCTGTCTTCTGCTCTTTTTTTTCCGTTGGATGTATATTTTCCATTATCAAATTTATAAAATTCTAAATTAGAAGATATAAATGTTCCTTCTGTTTGCGCTTTTTCTTCATCTGCATCTAACGGTACCATAAAATTTTTAGATTGTAAAATACAATTAGGTATTTTAGTCAATCTTTTTTCCAAATATTCAGAAAAAGTAGATTGTACTGCTGTTTTTTCTGTATTTGATGATACACTAGCCTTACTATTAATTAGTACACCAGAATAATTTGCGTGTTTAGACATAATTTCTGTTTTACAATCAAATGTAATTCCATCTTGACTTGAAAAATCAAAACCACTTACGATGCCCATCGTGACATCATATAATCCATATGATTCTCTAATATTTTTATCGTATAATAAAGATCCACTATTACTAAACAGTTCTCTCAAATTGTTTAAATTCGTCGTTCTTAAATCCAATAATGACGTAGGATTAAAATGATTCCACCCAAATTCAACAAATGCACTAATCTTCGGTGATAGAAAATATGGTGTCATATATTCTAATTGAGCATATCCGTAACATTTCCAATTAATAGTAATTTTTCTAATTCTTTCTTTTTGTACTACAGCATCAATAGATGTAATGCCAGGAATAGGTAAAAATTTTTGTACAGTTCGTTTATCATTTGATACAGAATTTGGAAATGATACTAGATTGCCGTCAGATAATAAATCCAATGTATGTTCATTGCCTTCAGCATCGTATCCTAATACATTTTTATTTGAAAGAGTCGAACCATTTAATGTAGTTCCATATGATTTATCAAATCCATAACCACCTTGTAAAATGAATCCGCTTTTTTCTGGATAATTACTTCTATCACTCACTCTGCCAGTACCGTTTGAAAATACTCTTACCCAAGGAGTCATTGGTCCTTTGTATTGTTGCCAAGTACCATTATCGCCCCAAGTAACATTCGTAGGATATTCAAACCCAATATCGTTTTGTCTTCTTGTAAATTCTTTAATCAACCAAGATGGTATTGGATGTGGTGCCCACGGTCTATTATCTGGTGTTGTTGCCATAACTTATGAATTTAATAACTTAAAATCCCCTATAATATTATAAATATTTTGTGGTATTCTTAATTGAATGCCTGCTGGTACACTCAATCTACCATTACCCAAATTATTAGCTTGGGCCAATATCCACCATAATGTAGAATCTTTATAATACTTATTAGCCAAAGCATCAAAAGTAGATACTTCATTTGTTATAACATATAAATCATTATAAGCAACAGGTATCACAGGATATAATAATGACTTATATACCCGTTTTCCATCCCATCTCTTATCTTGTTGTGCAAATGTATATCTATTCATGATTATTAATCTTGTCTTGTAAGTATATCTCTAGAAAATAAATCTTTAGGTCCAGCAAATAAATCATCATCATAATCTCCATTATTATCCAATTTTCTTGCATAATCACCGAAATTGTTTCCACCAACAACAGGTCTTTCTTTTTCCAATAAATCCATTTGTAAACTCAATTCACATTCTCGTGGAAATTGTGCATATGTTCCTTTACTATTTGTCATTTGAATTATACCATTCAAATAACTCCAATTATTCGTTTGTGCATATTTTTCACTCAATGTTTCCCATATACAATTATCTGGTATATTCATGCCAACATTTTTAATTACTCCGGGTTGATTTTTATATATATCCCCAATCGTAAATTTAACCAGCGGTGGTATAATAAATTTAGAATATATATTACTAGGACTATTTTGATTCCCACTAGTATAATTAGCTGGTTTGGTTAATCCTACTAAGTAATTAATTCTTTGCCACATTGGCAATAGTTCTTTAATACTATTAGCAACAACATTAAATTTAAAACTTAAACCTCTAGAAAATCCTTTGTATGATTGTAATTTATCTGCTCTTCCAATATATTCAATTGGAGACCAATCAGCATTTAAATTTTCATTCAATCCAATAACTGTGGCTCTAAATGGTATGTATTTATTATTTACAAGATCATGAAAATAAAATTTGATTAAATCACTGTCTTCTTTAGAATATTCTTTTTCAAAATTATCTTCGGATAAAACATTTAAAACGTTAATTTTATCATTGTGTTTTGCACCGGAAAATCCTTTTCCTTTTGGATCATCCAATAATTGTTTTCTTTTATCATCTTTAAATTTAGTTAAATAACCACCTTTATTGTAATTAAACGGATTTACTTTTTGTTTTTGTGCATCTGGATTTTTTGTTAATTTATTGATATAATCATATCCTTTTAATGTATCATCCGAAAATTGCGGATTAATCAAATCGTCATCAGTTTCTCCTTCAAATTTATATCCAGCACTTTTAATATTATCAATTACTTGTTTTAAATTATCTTCTATATTCTTAACCGCATCAGATTCTTTATCTGTAAATTTAGTTGGATATTTTTGTTTTGAATCAGCATAATATGCCAAGTTAATCAACATTTCAGAATTTTTAAATTCTTGATCTGGACTAATATTGTTTCCTACTACTTTGCCATATATTTGGTGTGCATTTACTTTTTCTGTCAACTCAACTTCTTGTCCAAATAATTTGGGAAATTCACCAAAACTCGTTGAACTATTCCACGGACCTCTTTTACCAATTAATAAATAAGTGCCATCGGCTTGTCTGAAATATCTACCTCTTACACCAGTGGTTTCATCTGTATCACCTTTTCTTACCGTATTATCACTTGTACCAGCATACCATTTTTGTATAACCTTTTTATCAAAAGTATGTTTTAATGTTCCTGGTGGTTGTTCAAATATCTTTTTTGATGATGCCATTATACCATATGTAGATTCACCAACTTTATATTTTTCACCATTTGGTTGTTTAATCGCTGAAAAAGCACCAAATAATGTATTAGCTCTAAAAAAATTTCCAATAGCAGATAAACTAAATTTATTGTTGGATGGTTCTTGCCATTTACTTTGAAAATTCTTATTTGCTTGTGACGCAGTTGAACCACGTATCAATCCTTTACCACCATCACTAGCATTAATTGGTAATGCACCAGCGCCAACAGTTCCTTTAGGTGGAGTTGGTTTATTTAAACCCAAAGCATTTGATACTGCACCAAGTCCTAAAGCACCAAGAACACCACCCAAATTTGGTTCAATATGTCTAGTAGGGGGGGTAATCAAACCAAATGAAGCAATACTTGTTGATGCCAAAATAGGCATCAATGGATTATATAACTTAGTTTCATTAAATGAATTTAATCCTTGTAGTATTAATTGTTTACCCAAGAAAATTATACCGTTACCACTAACACTAAATTTTGATATTCTAACTACGTCTTGTAATGCGGAACCAATTGGTAATGCTCTACTTTCATATCTTTTTAATCCATTTACACCTTTTCTTGCATTATTAGGATTAACCGTAATAAACGGTTGTTTAGGACCAAATTTTAATAAACCACTGTTATTTGTTTCTAGTTTATACTTGTTATAAATTGCATCACTATTTTGAGCATATAATACACTCAATTCACCTGGTTGTCTTAAATTGTTAAATCCTGATGGCAATGTATATCCAGCACCAATAATTTGTGTATTAGTAGTGGATAACGGAGCAGGTGATTCTAAATTATTAAGGTTTGCCATATATTATAAATATCAAATTATTTAATATGCACCCCTAAATTTTGTAGCAACTCCAAGTGCGGTGCTTACTTTACTACCATCCATGTTAACCGCAATACCACCACTTTTCATCAATCCTATCAATTCATCCAATTTATCTACCACTCGTTTATTAGATTCACTTATTGATAATTTATCATTCATTTGTTTATTAGAATCAATTATTGGTGTAGAAGTTTCTGCTTGATTTTTAATTGTTTCTGTATTCGATGTTGATTTACTACCGATCATATTACTGAATGATGGTAATTTTGGACCACTAAAATATTCTGATATAAAATTAAATCCTTGACGGAATGGAGCGGTAATTGCATCCAATAAAGCTGCACCTATTGATTTAATTCCGTCTAATATACCCAATCCAATTACAGATGGCGAATTGGCCATAAAACCACTTTTTCCCCTAATCCAATTAAAAGCATCAACAAACGGTTTAATTAAAGTATCATATATTGCGTATCCTACAGCCTTTAATCCGCCTAATATAAGTCCATCAGTGCCGACAAATTCATTGAATCTTTTTATTAAATTATTAATAAACATAAATGCATTTATCACTAAACCAATTGGTCCTAAAAATTTTCCAAAAGTTCCTAGGAATCCTCCAATTTTTGAAAAATATGATCCTATTAATGGTAATTTACTAAAAAATCCAGAAACCGTACTAAAAATACTTCTTATTTTTTCTCCTACTGTTAAAAAATAATTTATACCAATTGATAATCCCCCAAAGAATTTATTTCCTGTAAGAGCCATCGCTTCAATTCCTGCAACCAAACTTTGAACATAAGGCATCATTTTAACAAAAATTCTTGATATCAATTCAAATTGTCCAGCAATAGGAACTACAATTCTTAAAAATGGAGGTAATATTATTGTAGCTAATTTCAATAATGGTTCAACAACATCCATTACTGGTTTTGCTAATTCCATCATCAATTTATTGAATTGATTTTGTAATTGATTCATTCTTTCTTGATTTGCTTCTTGCATCAAACGAGCTTCTGCTTGTTTCCCAATATCTTTTGCTTCATTTTCTCTTTTCTTTTTCAATTCATCCATCATATTCAATTGTTTTTTCTGTTCGGCAGTACCAAATGATCTAATATATTTAATTTCTTTTTCTGCTTGAATCATGTCTTGTAATTCAGCAACAGTCTTGCCAGATGCTTTTGCAAATGATTCTGCTTGGAATGGGTCCATTGCATCAAAATCCATAGTTTGTGCAATTCTTAAAATTTCTCTATTTGCATTAATTACATCTTTTCTAAATGCAAGTTCTCTTGCTCTTTGAAAATTAATGTCTCTACCTAATAAAACACTAGCTTCCATTTCATCGTTAATACTGGCATTAAAATCTAATAATTTTTTAGCAGTATCAACCATTTTTACAAAAGATGTTCCCATTTGTTTGGCTTCAACTGTTCCCTTAATAAGATTTACAACTGATTTTCCAGTATATATTCTTACATCATCTGCTGATTCTGCAATTTCTTTCATCACATCTGGCAATGAAACACCCGCTGCATTTGCCATTTCTTTTGCAAAACCCGTCATTCCTTTTTGAGAAGAAACAGTATTTCCTGATATACTAGATATAGTCTTTAAAAATTTTGCACTTTCTGATTCTGCAATTCCAAGTTGTGCAGACAACATTGTTATATCTTTAACTATACTTTTATTTGAAGCTACTAACGCATTAAATTCTTTTCCAATTGCAGATGTTGCTGTTGCTGCTGATTCAAATGTTACACCGAAATCTGCTAAATCAATTGCAATTTCTTTAATATTTTTTTCTAAAACATCAAAATCTCCTCTTAAAAATCCGAATGTTTTTCTAAGAGTAAATCCTGCTTTGTCAAATTCAAAAAACATTTTTACACCCTTTTCAATAATATCTTTGTAAGTTGGGATTGTGCCTGATAAAATTTTACCAAAATCGCCCATAATGCCAAGAGTATCACCAAAAATATTCTTCATTTGTCTTGCAAATGTATTACTCTGTTGTAAGTTAGGAGCAAATCCTTCAATTGTATCTAATTGCGCATTTAAATCTGCAAGAACTTTACTGTTTAAATCCTTAGTTGTTGTAAAATAGTCTAATTCAGCTTCACGTAAAACATTTTGTATTCTTAATGCGTCTATTGCTCTTTCTCTTTCCGCCTTGTTAATATTCTGCGTAGAAAACTGTGAATTTAAAGCTTTAATTTGAGCGGAAGCAATTGCAGCCTGTAATTGAGTTTCTTCACGTTTAAAATCAAGTCCTACTTTATCCAAAAATGATGATTTTGATTTAATTTCATTGATTCTATTTTGTGTTGCTTCTTGTAATTTTTGTGAAATTAAATATTTAGATGCCAAATCATTATTATTTTGAGCACTAGTAATTAAATCTTTAAAACCTTTACCAAGTACGTCTGTTTCTCTATTGATATCTCTGAATGAATTTTTAAGTTGTTGACCTAAACTAGTTAGGTCTTTCATACCTTGTTCTAGTGTATCAATATCACTTTGAGTTATTGTTCCTGGATTTGTCGGAGACGTTGCCATATTTTATATAACAATAAATATATAAAATATCAACTTTAAGTTATCTTTTAATTGTTTTCGGAGAATCCTTTGAATTTGATTTATCCATTGCGTCAGATTCTTTTTGTTTTGTATCAGCCAATAATTTATAATAAAAATTCCGTAAAAACACTGGTAGATTATATCCAATGTTTTGATTAAATGTTCCGTTGGAATAATAACCCAATTCAAATATCTGTTTATGAACAAATATCTTATATTCAGTTGTTAGGCCAAAAAAATTGTACCGTCATCGGCACCTCCGATCTATCTTCAAAGTTACAATGACTACAAGTAAAGTTAAAAGTCATATCCAAATCAGGAGAATTTTGTCTAATAAACTTTCTTAATTCAATACTGTCCCTCGATAAAAACTCATTATCAACAAACTTTCTAATAAATGCTTTATCAGTATTACCGTCAATAGATATAATTACGTGTTTTAATCTAGTTGTGATTTCCGCACTTTGTCCATTTTTATTCAATTTAGAAATAGACTTTAATTCATTTTCAATATTTTGTTCTTCTAATGAAGTAGCCAATTTAATAGTAATTACATTTTTTGAATATGGCAATGTAAAGTCTAAAGAATTTTCACCATTTGTATATTTACTAAAATCATATTCTTTATCTTTTAATTCAGATAAATTAATTTCTACTTTTGATTCTTCCCTACAACTTTTACATGTCACTCCTACAGGTCCATAATTATCACCATATGCCAATCGTCTTGCAGCAACATACAATGCGTTTTTATCACCTATTAGTATATTTTCTACCTTAATTGATTTATCAACAATCAATGATTCAAGTAGTTTATCCAAAACAATACCTTTTTTTATTAGATTTTCACTGGTAAGAATATCTTCTTCTTTTGCAGTCATCATCTTCAATTCTACTTTACCAGATGATAATGGATCGTTATCCTTATAGAAAAATCCTTTGCTTGGTAAGTCAATTACTTCAGTAGGAAATATTGTTTCTTGTTTTGGTTGAGAAACATTTCCAGCAAATTGACTAGCTGGTTTTGTAATAGGAATTGTATAGTCGTCCATAAATTATAACTTTCAGTATACCAATATATAGTATAAAGTTATAATTTTTAATTTATTTAATTTAAGACGATTGAGATTGTTGTTGTGCTGCTTTCAATAAATCTGTTTTTGACTTTACAGTTTCTTTTGCGGTTTTC
>Ga0181358_1001241_pt1 | contig 11754 bp, 8 predicted proteins | sample Fa13VDMM110SD_FD_130096 | JGI IMG/M metagenome (GOLD analysis project Ga0181358, IMG submission 130096) | Freshwater viral communities from Lake Michigan, USA - Fa13.VD.MM110.S.D | ecosystem: Environmental > Aquatic > Freshwater > Lake | place: USA: Michigan | collected 2013-09-24
CTACCACCACCAGCTCCAAATAGGTCAGAATCAAGTTCGTTAATCGCCGCTACCAGCGTAGATTTTTTGGTCGCAGTAAGCGATGTACGTACACCAACATCAGAATCTAGCGAATTCAGAGAATTCTTCCAGGCGGTTAGTGTTGTTGATGGTCCGATTACTACTCTTGTCATCTTAGCTCTTTTCTATCAGTTGTCGGAGCAAGGCTTTTATTTCAATTACGTCATTCTCTAGATCTTGCAGCTTTTGTTCTTGACGTTTTTTGGCTTGCTTAGCTAAGCGCGCTTTTTCAAACTCAGTGCTATTTATATTGATTATAGCGCCAGAGTTTCTATCACGAACAAGACTTGGTTGACCATCAACCTTAATATAATTATCCATTATACACCCAATGCAATGGTTCTCAGATCCTTAATTCTTGGAATGATGGATGAAGAGACTGAAGTCATAACAATCTTCACTTGATACTTGGTGAACGGTTGTATTGTTCCAATATATTCACCACCGACAGTGTATCTGTATTCTCTATACTTGGTTGGGTTTTGGTCTGTTGGCATAGGAACGTCGATTAACTCTTCAATATAAGGCTGAGCTTTAATATTAGTGTCAGCACCTGCTTCAACAACTCTGTAATATACTTTAAAGTTTGTTCCATCTGGTCTATTTGCTGCAAATATAATTTTAATACCTACAGCGGGCTCTGCCAATGTAATTGGAATTGTAATGTGTTTAGCTAGTGATGATCCCTCAGACCGATCTGTTTCAGCAACAAACTGCAGTGGTACGTTAAACCCACTTGTTGCGGCCGAATCTGGATTATCAATAAGGTTGTTAATAGCTAAGAGGTTAGCTCTTTGCAAATCAATGGCTGGAGCGATAAAATTATTACCTGATGCTCTATTCATTGTACCTGTAATAGTCGTTGATGTACTACCACCAATATTGAGAGCTTCATTTGAGTCGTTCATAATGACGTGTGGCTGAGCAAAATATATATCTTTTTGATTTTCGATAAATATAAGATCCCCAGAAGCGTATGCGGTCTCTGTGGCACTAGCAAAAGATTTAGATGTCGTAAACTCACCACTATATGTTATAGTAGTTGTCGGCGGCACGGCCGCTTGGATTTGTAATTGACCCACATCCATTAAATATTGTTGTGTAGCCAAAATGCTACTACCACCAAAATCACCTTTGCTAGTCGAACTTGAGTCAGCATTAAAGCTATACCCACTACCGTCAACAGCAGTGATTAAGTTACGACCAACAATACTTGATCCCAAAATACCATTATAACGAGTAGCAGCTGTTAATCCTGAGATATAAACACGATCACTTACTTGAAAACCGTGATTAGGGTGCGACACAATAATTGAATTTGATCCAGAGTCAACATAAAACGGATCCGCCGCTAGTTTTATGCGCGGTGTGTTAGCATCAACAAAAACAGCCGAAGCAGTTGTTGGGGTAAATGAAGCACGATATAATTTGTATTTTAGATTTTGTTCTTGATTTTCGGTCCAAGTGACTGCGTTTGAAGACTTAAAAAACACCCCAGGATCTAAATCACCCGTGAATCTAGTCACCGTTGATCCAAACAAAAATTCACCGAGTTTAGCTGTTGCAACATTATATCCATCTGCGCCAGAGGCGTATGTTTTTACAATAATTGCATAGTAAGTTTTAGGCGCAAGATATATTGGTTCATCAAATTCAAATAATGTCTCTGCAGAACCATTGGAAGCTACGTTAACACTTCCTGGGGATTTAGTAACAACTGAATCTGGCAAAACAATAAAAGAATCTGGCGCGCCTGCATCTGTTGGCCTAATCTCCACTGACACAGGAAATCGCGTAGACTTCTGAGTAAAAAATAGTCCTAATCGAGTAATAAAGACTCCCTGATCATTACTAACGTGAAACGTTTGAGCAATTGGGTGATAATAGCGTGATTTATAATTTTGTGCCATTTATTTTCTCAGCCTTTATTGACTTGCAAGATATTCATATTTATCATTAGACCATTTGCCATGGTCCGCGGCCTGTGGTTCGCGGCGGTTTGCAGACTCCATATGTCTGAACATTGCCGCCATTACCTCCTCCGCCAGAGTTATTACCAGTTGGTTCTCTTGGGGTTGGTGTCGGTGGATCTGGCGGATCTCTTGGAATTCTTGTTTTACTAATTTGAATTGGATCCAACTGTTCTGTATCTGTAACTATTTTTACCATGCGTGTGCTAATTGTTTGATCTTGATATGTTGTTAACATGCCAGATGATGTAAAATCGGCTTCTGCATAAGATATAGCTGTATCTAAATTTAAAACGCTAATATCAATTAATGTTAATTTGTTTGTTCCTGTTGGAAATTTTAAAGTAGATGTATTTGGAATTAAAAACACACCCTCAATAATCCCATCAGCGTTAGAATAGATATCAGTTGGACCACCCAAACTTGCTGGAAACTGAGTATTAGCGTTATAGATGTTACCCGCTTCTAGATAAGGCGATGTTCTAGACAGAGATCCATAATTCGTAAAAGATATACTGGTATTAATCCAACTACTTACATTTTTATTATTATAGAAAGCAAAGAATCTAGTATTCGGTCTTAGGTTTGTAGCTTTAAAAAACACAAACTTTGCACGTTGATATGGAATAGATTTCTTAGTAACGAGTCTTGGACCAGGGACATTAACGGTGTATATTGATGAAACTTCGTTTGTATACTTGGTTCGATCTTTTACAGTGTATTTGTAATTGCCTGATTTGTATGTACGAGTACCTGTATCTGTAACGGTTCCTGAGTTTAAATCATCACCGACCTTTAATGCAGCAAGTTCAGTATCGTCCCATCCAGACCAATCACCATTCCATCCAGCCCACGTTCTTGTCGATTTAACATCAAGGTCGAATCCACCGTCAACGATTTTCTTAGGTTTTGTTTCTTCGTCAAACCAAACATCTGAAGCTGGTGAAAGTTTAATCTCTCCAACCATTTTTGCAATTTCAAAAGATGTAACATCTTCGCTAGATGTGAATGTCGGTTGTTGTTTCCACAGAGTATTTGAATACTGCATGTAAACAGTATCGCCCTTTAGGATTGTTCCTACAGATGACGCAGAATCGTACACCAATTCAATAGAACGTTGAACAAATTCTGGGCGAAGTTGTCGACGTTGAAAGTCGATAGATGCAGCATATTCTGGATTATTAAAATCAGAATAACCATGACTGCTGAAATTATCAGCAGTAAAACCAGCCTTCAAACGATCAACACCCGCCGAGTCAAGAACTCGAATATTAGCGGTTTCAAGCTCTAGTAGTGATAAAGTAGTTAACTCTTCAAGTCGATCTAAACGATCTTCCAACTTACCAATTGCCGCCATGTCGTAATGTCTGTAGCGCATATATTCGCTTGTCATATCCAAATCATCAACCATATATGGATTGATTGCAAATCGATATAGTACAAGACTGTCAGGCGGCACATCAGGATATTTTGGATCAACTACAAGTGATGGTCCTGTTCCAACCGTCATGGAACCATCTGGATTGATAGATATTAATCCGCGTTGAGCTCTATAGTAATAAGCATCAAAGTTTACTAAGTCAGTATTTTTTGGAAGTTCAACACGAACAGCGCCCGTACCAGTAAATCCTGTTCCAGCATCATTAATACGTGGTCTAAAGTCAAGAACATCCCTCAAATTAATCACATCACCATTCGCTTGGGTATGTGATGGTATGTTCTCATAGGCAACTTGACCAGTATATGAATTTGCAGCAAAGAAATCGCCGTTAGCACCGTGGTTGAAAAAATCAAAATCAACATAGATGTTACCGACAGGGGGTGTCTTGTTTTGTTTTAATAATAATTGGCCAACACCATAGTAATTATCATTTTGACCGTCAATGAAAGTGTAATAACTTGTAATGTCCGCACCAACTGACGATCCAAGTTTTGCAGAGTTAATACGATATACATCGGCACGATCAAGTGTAATATTACCACTACCATCAGGAGTGTATGTTGTAGCTCTATTGGTTAGTGTTTTTGTCTTGACAGATCCAGCGTTCTTTTGAACATATGCAGCAACAGTAACAGCTGATGAGAATGGTAATCCTGTTAATACCGCTGATGTGAAAGGTGCTACGATAGAGATTGATGGAGATGTAACTGTGCCACTACTATCGGTAACAGTGATCCATGAATTAGCGTCATCAAACACTTCACTTGTACCAGCGGTTAGTGTTATAGATCCCGCACCGCTTGTTGTTCCAGTAAACAGCCGTTGAGTTGTTAACACAATATCTGATAATTCACTTGGGCGATAACGTGGAAGATCGAAGAACAAATTATTGTTTGACGTATCAATAATAGTTGCTACACCGTCTTCCAAAATCAAATCTGCATATTTTACAGAGCTTACACCAATTGATCTAACAGAACGGAAGCTATTACCACCACTCATTGTTACATCAAACAGATAAATATTGTAGTTAGCGCCATTCTCTTCTATTGCACGAACCCGCGCCGTTCCAATTGTTGACCCACCGTATGTGATTGCACTTCTTAGATTTACTGTAGCAAGTGTGTTGATGGTTGGAAGACCCTTCAACGTAGATGCAATTACATAGTTACCATAGTTAACAGCAGAAACTTGGTTGGGGTAAAGAGTTGTATCACGCGGTTTTGGAATTGTGAAGTTTGTGTTAGCTAGGGTTTGAACGCGATACCCATTAACATAAGCTAATCCGGGGCCCACTGCAATATCTAATCTTTGATCACTATCTTCATTAGTTTGTACCTTTATAATAAATGGATTTACAACATAGTTACCAGATTCTTCTGAAGTTCTTTTGGCCATAATATCGCCAATAGTATTGAGAATACTTGATGTTCCCTCATCAGCACTTTGAACAATGTACCCATTATCAATTTTAACAACATTAAAAAATACAGTACCAGAGTCGACTTCGCTTTCTTTAGCGATAGTCAATTTAATTCTATAACGATCCGCCCCTGGGGCTGATAAGTTGGGGGTTGGACCAGAGTTATCATAAAGTGCAGAGTTATCGGAAGCTGTTACAATATCTTCGGTTACGATAAAACCAACGTTCTCTGTAGGCGTAGTTGAGTACTTTGAAATAACCAATGTTTGGTTATCTGCAAAAACATAATGCCCAGCGACATAGTATGTGCCAGAAGCAATACTGACAGTTGAACCTCGGCCAACGCAAGGATTTACAGTTGTGTTTGTTGATTGAACGCGTAGAGTTACACCGCTTGATAATCCAGTTAGTGTCTCTCCAGCATTTAACCTAAGTGGGGCAGTCGTGTCTGCGGCAGTTAAACTGTTGTTATCAATATATGATATGTAAAGAGTTGCTGGATCTGCGCCTTCCGCAAGAACCACTTTATCAATACGAACTTTAATTCCAGAAGTCGATCCAGTAAATATGTCACCAATAATTGTAGTAGTGTCAACGGGTAGACTGTATACGGCCGTATTTAACTTAACAAACTCTGCTGAAGTTGAAAGATGGATCTGACCTCCAGATATAGGAGATCCATCCCTAAACAAGAAGTCGCCAGATTTAGTAATTTGATTCTGTAGAATGGTCTGCATTTGCGTAAGCTCACGAGCTTGCAAAGACCGACCATTGTTGAACAAGATACGGTGATAATTGTCGCTGTCTTTCCAATCGTCACGATAGGTAGTTAGGAAAGTGTTCTTAATAACAGAGGTTACCATGTCGTATCCTTATAACTGTACGATAATCTTAATGTCTTCAACCTGACCAACAGTTCTTTGAACTGCCGAACGGTTCTCAATATATAGGATCTCGCCACTAAGCGGATCAATGTCTGGTGCAATAAATGCTCTTGTATCCGAATCCGCGCCTACACTTAGCAATGTACCAGTGCCTGCACCGTCTGTCTCGTTAACGACTTCCCCTTCAGAGAATTGAATGAATCCAGTATCTTCTGTTTGATGATACCAAACCTCATCTGAGTCAAACTTATTAACATATCCTTTTGCACCAGATGTGACACCCAAAAGCGTATGGTCTGCACTGAACACTGTTGAAATTGTTGCAAATTTTAATCTACGAAGCATATTGCCCGCAGCTGCGGTAAATAATGCAGCACTGTCAGACAATTCTGGATTTTTTACCAATGCAAGTTGACGGAAGTCGTTGTTAACAACAAAAGTTCCGCCTTCTGTTCCATCAGGTTTGGTATTGAACATAATTGCTGTTGCACGTAGATCATCTCTTGGGTCAGCGCCAAGACCATTTTTAGGGCCCAAAACAACTCTACTAGTGACTCCAGTTCCACCACCACCAGTAAGTGTTGCTTGAGCAAAGCTGTATCCACTACCCGTCACAATAGTTCCGTTACTTTCAGCAAGTGTAATTTTTGTAACAGATCCACCAGAAACAGTAGCATTTGCCCGTGCCAATGTGCCGTCACCGACAATTGTTACAGTTGGGGCAGAAGTGAAACCACTACCACCAGTAATTAATTGAATATCTACAATTTGACCAGCAACCGCCGCGTTTTGAATTGTCTGTTGTTCAATTTCAACGGCTAGTGAGTTTGAGTCAGTTAATGTTTGTAAACGAACTGGCATATAGTTTGCAGCGAGGAATTTGTTTGCATAGGTTGTACCAACTGTATACAAGAACTTCCAAACGTAACCATCTGCTGTAATAAAAGGAGTAGTTAAGATACCAGTTGGTTTTACAGTTGAAGGGACTGATGCACCAGCAGTGTTTTTTGCTTGACGTAGGCATATGTAAACACTTTGGTCATCAGTAATCACGTAATATGTGTTTAGAGGATGTCCAGTTGTGTTGTCGTCATATCCGTAATATGTTGTACCAGTTGACCAATTGAAACGTGGAATAACAAAAGAATAGTCTGTTACTTGTTTGGCTGACTGCGCACTCAATCTAAAATTGCGAATTTCGCGATCTGTTGGTATTGGTGTAGGAGCATCATCAGCACTATCCCAATCCTGTGAACGACCAATCGCGATATAATAATTGTTAGCAGAGTCTGTAATATCATCATACAGATTCTGGATCATAAGTTTTTTAATGCGCTCAGTAATGATTGCTGACATTGAATTGTCCTATTAGCTAATAAAGATGTAACGTGCTGACGAATCGTGACTAGAGTCTAAGCCCAGTAAGAACCAACCCGATGATGCCCAAACGGCTTCAACTGCACCAAATTGTTTTAATGTAAATTTTGTTTTACCTGTATATGGGAAGGTGGCTGGAGCGACACGAGCCTCACCAGCGCCTCTATTAATAAACTTTTTAACATCACCTTCAGTAACACCATTAGCTAAGGTAAACGCTTCTGCTGTTGCATGGTTAAATATTGTTGTGGGAGACGATGTACTTACTGCAGCTCCCGCTGTTAGTGTCTGTGATAACAAGTTAAAGCGACTACGAACTTGAATAGTTCCAGTTCCCTTGGCCGCCAGCGTCAAGTTGATATTTGAGTCAGTGCCAACCGTTTCAATTCCAGGATGATTACCAGTCGCAGCATTGTTGATTTGGATATAGTTGACAGCAGCGACTGCAGCAGAATGACCAAGTAGCGGGTTGCCGTTAGAGTCTTGAATTGTCGAGTCAATCTTTGGTGTAGTAAGAAATGGTGACGTAAGCGTTTTATTGGTAAGTGTTTGTGTAAGGCTAGCAAATACTATAGTATCACTATCAGATAAAACAGGAAGATTAATATTTCTATTACCTGTTAAATTACCAGGAACAATAGTGTATGAATGACTTGAATCAGCATCCTTAATCGTAGGGCGTGTAAACGCTGGCGTTTTCAAAGTCTTGTTCAACAGAGTCTGTGTGGCAGAGTCAACTACAATAGTACCAGTGTAATTTGGTAGTTTAATTGTTCTATCCGCCGTTGGATTAACCAATGTAAGAGTAGTTTCCCAAGAATCTGCTGAGGATCCTTCAAAGATAATAGCATTGTTAGAAAGAGTTAGCGTACTGATTGCAGTTACACTATCACCATACAAAGATGTGTATATCTCTGCAAAGTTTGAATTAATTTTGTTACCAGCCTGTCTGAGGGTATCCCCAGTAGTGTCATTTGCTATTGTGCCGATATTAACGGTTTGTCTTGACATGCTAAATCCCTAAAAACTCTTTTGTTTTATTTATATCGGTTATGGAACAAGATTACCTACGCCGTCTGAATCAAGGTAAACATCGTATTTGTCTAGGTCAAATGTTACAAACTCACTTGACATTCTCATCGATGAGCCAGCGCCGTTTGAATCTTCGTCGAATGTTGGTGATGCAGCTTTTGTAAGATCCTTGAAGTTTTTATAGAATGGTTCAGCAGAATCCAAGAATCCAACAGTTTGATCCGCTAACTTGTTGCTAATTTGGATAACGGTCGTATCAAGGCTGTATCTGTAAGAGTTGCCTGCAGAGTCGTTAATGTCGATACCAGTAATATCAGTAAACACGAATGGTGTAATTGTTGCAAGACCAGAGAATACTGGGACGTCTACAGATGCAATAGCAATTGGCATATTGCCAAAACTAATATCGCCGTTGACACTGACCAATTGAACTTCGGAACCAACATACATTCCGGCGGGGTGGGCAAACAGTTTATAAAGTTCTAGCCACTCAGAAGATGGTAAACCCACTTTAATTAAGATACCCCAAAATTGGTAAACTTTATCATTAATAAGATACTTACCACTACTTGGACCAACAATATCTTGACCAATAGTAAACACATAATTTTTACCATACTCTACAACTGGATCTTGGCCATAGAATGCTCTGAAGAACCGTTCGATACTGTACTTTGTGCCTTTTGATCTATAGAAGTTGTTGGACAACAAAGCAGCTTGACGAGAGTTCAACCAACCTTCAAGATAGTTTTGACCCAGCAACAACTCGTCTTCAATGTATGTTAAATTCTCTTGAGCTGTTTGTTGAATGTCGCGAGTGGCAAATAAATCGTGGATCTTACGTGAGAAGTTACCATCAGAATCAAGATTTTCGTAATATTTTTCAAGAAACTCAACAAGATTTGGATAATCTGCCGCATAGAACTCAGGCAAAACTTCTTTGACCAGATCGCGCTGGAAATCTATATTACGTCTGCCAATGTCGCGTAAGGTCTTATCTGTCATATTAGTTCGTAGCCGATACAATCTCTGGTGAAGCGAACGAAGCTTCTTGGTCAAACTTTAGCACGTCATTGCGCTGGGGAGTAACAGCACTACTATTTGTTGGAATTGCTGATAATTTAATATAGTTAACTCCACCGACAACATTTGATGGGTTTAGTGCTACAATATTAACAGTACCCGATGTTGCATTATATGATCCAACGCTATCTACAAGTACTGTCCCTGTTCCAGCTGATATTACTTGCAAAGTGGTCGACCCAAGTTTGTTTTGAATTTTAGCAAGGGTACTATTAAATGTAAATAGTGAACTGGTTATAACTGGTGTGTCTCTATCGGGAATTGCAATTGATGTTGGAAATCTTAAATTATAATTTGCATAGGTATTTAAAGAAGGTATAAAGCGTTGTTGCATTTTAATATCAGCTGTACTAGACAAAATAGCAGGGCTAATATCATCAACAAGTGCTAGCAAGTTTGATCGTCTAAATGATTGGTCAAATAATCCGATTGTATTAGAGAAATATGTTGCGATAGTGCTGTTCACTTGGTTCTCAAGAGTGTTCAACGATAGTGTAGTTAGTTTTGGGTTAACTTGGAAATATACGTTAGTCTCAATGTATGTTTCAACTGGATCAGCGTATTCAATATTAAACGATACAATACCAAGTTGATCAACAAGACTTTCTGTTTGAGTTTTGATTGAAGCTTGAAGAGTAGCGTTCACATCATCCTCAAACAAGATGGATGTGAAAATTGTACCAAACTTTGGTTCAGTGTTTTCTTCACCACCCCATGATTTAATATCTTGAATAAATTGTGAAAAATTACGTAAAATTAATGAAGTATAATCAGCTGCTGTAACCATACGGTTTTGCGTTGCATATTGGAATGGAGCGTTTTTACGGATTGATTCTATTGACTCTGAAATATCTCCACCAATAGATTTTGAAACTGTGGTAACAGTTAATGGATATCCAACAGCGTTTACAATAAATGCAGTCGATGCAAAAGTTGTAGCTCCATTTGCATCACTACCATTTGTTGATAGGTAATTCACAACAATTTTATTACCAGCAACGGGAGCTTTTCCAAGGTTGACTCCATCACCAAAAGATAACTCATAGAAACCATTAGGAGCTTCTTTAAGAATATAGTAGGTTGAATTTGCTGATATAGATGTCGCACTTAAAATATTAGTGTATGTTGCAAATGTATTGCTTGTAGCTGTATCATAGACATTTACAGTTGCGGTATTTGCATCAATATTAATATCTGGAATAATATAGACATCATTTTCAGAAAATGGGCCAACGTAGAATGTTTTTGTTTTTAAAGCCCCTTCGTATACAATTACGTTTGTTGTACCATTATTATCTGTAAACCGATATAAACCAGTACCATCATCTTGTGCAGTATAAGATTCAATAGTTTGAAATGTGTATGCAACATCATCAACAGATGATGTAAATGTTCTGCCTGACGGGAGTGATAACAATGACGGTCTGCCAGCAACCCCTGATAGATTAACAGTTAGGGTTATAGTTGCCCGCGCAGACATTTTAGAGTCTGGAATATATCCAATACCTTCAGCAAGTGAAACAACTGAACTTCTAAGTTGCGCTGTTCCTAAGAATGATTCGTTTGTAGCAAAGTTTGCAATTAACCCATTGATATGAGTATTGTAAGCTAACACATCAAGAATGTTTGACAGACCAGCAGCTTCAAAATCGTAGTCAGCATATTCAGGTTGCTGCTGCAGATATATTTTTAGGTTATTCTTGATGTTGTTAAAATCAAGTGCTGTTGAAAGAATTGTTGTTGCCATATTATCTTAGCCTTACTAGTGTAGTGGTGAAGATTACAGTTTCTTCAGTATTAACAATACGAAATTCAACAGTAACACCAATTGAGTTATAATCAGCTCGGTTATCTACTCTGATATCAACAATTTTAACTCTTGGTTCGTAGGATTCAATCGCGCGAGTAATATTGGATGTTATCTCTTCAGTGATTGATGAGTGAGCTAATTCAAATAATAGATCTCTTAAATTGCCACCATACAAAGGTAAAAATGGTTTTTCAAAATGGTTGGTCAATAGTAGATTTTTAATAGCTTGTTTTACTGCACCCGCATCAATCTTTTTGTATATCTCACCGCTTGGTTTTACAGTAAAAGAAAGATCGATATCGCGATACAATCTTGATCGCGAAACAATAATACTTGCTTGATTGAGGTTCTTATCCTCTACTGCAAAAGCCCTACTCATATCAACCCTTTTGTTTACTTTTATTTATACCTATTGTGGTAAGACTTCAATTAGATCGTTAGCACTTTGCACTTTACCATTATATCTTGTTTCAAGTAAATTCTTAAAATTACCACCGCCTACAATTGAATATGTTTTAGACAGTTCAGGCATTGTAACACTCAATAGAGCGACCATTGCTCCAGCTGGATTAAAATTATCATACGACAACATCATTTTATCAAAATAGATCACATCAGTCAAATAGTCGGCTAATTCATATATTTTATCAGGTGCAGGCTTACCATTTGGACCA
>Ga0181358_1001247_pt1 | contig 11731 bp, 14 predicted proteins | sample Fa13VDMM110SD_FD_130096 | JGI IMG/M metagenome (GOLD analysis project Ga0181358, IMG submission 130096) | Freshwater viral communities from Lake Michigan, USA - Fa13.VD.MM110.S.D | ecosystem: Environmental > Aquatic > Freshwater > Lake | place: USA: Michigan | collected 2013-09-24
GTTTCAATTATCAGGCGACGATCACGCTCTACATACAACGAGTCTAGTTCTTCTAGTAAACTACGGGTCTTTTTCTGCATTCGATCTGGGCCTTTGGATTATTTAGTGTATATCAAGTTCAAATAAATATCTACTATACAGGAATACCTATGACAAGTCAAATCAACCCAAACAACGTAGACGGCACCTATCCAGTGGCTGGCCAACCCAACAACACACAGGGGTTCCGAGATAATTTTACCAATATTAAAACCAATTTTAGTTATGCCGAAACTGAAATCACCGACTTACAAAACAATGGTATTTTCAAAGCTGCTCTAGCAGGCACCACTCTAAACAACAACATGGCGGATAATTTGATATACGCCGTTAAATTACAAGATGTCAGTTATACTTTTTTGCAAAATGCAGCAACTTCTGGGTCCATAGCCATTGACTACAGCGCCGGTCAATATCAGTATATTTCAACCACTGGTTCAATCAGTTTAAATTTCAATAACTTTCCTGTCAGTGGGGGTCAAGGCATCATACAGATTGCTGTAAATGTAACAAATACTGCATACACACTAACCTTGCCTGCAGCTGTGACGCTGGGAACCACAGGCCTTCAAGGTTATGCATCAAATGTGATTACTTTTGCAGCCACAGGTACATATCAATTTGAATTTTCAACTGTGGATGGTGGTACCACTATTACTATCTATGATCTAAATCGACCACTGCTGGGTAGCACCGAATCTGCTGTTGGTTATTCAACAGGCACAGGCGGTGCTGTTACCCAGATCACTAGTAAAGCAACTGGTGTCACACTCAACAAGCGTTGCGGTCAAATTACCATGAACAACGCCAGTTTGAGTGCAGCCGCAGAAGTCAGTTTTACATTGACCAATAGTGTGATTGCTGCCACAGATGTTGTGATGGTTTGTATCGGGTCTGGAGCCACCGCTGGTGCATACATTGTTCAGTGCGATGCAGTTGCAACCGGCAGTTGTAGAATCTCAATAGGCAACATGAGTTCAGGCTCTCTAGGCGAAGCCATTGTGTTGAACTTTGTTGTTATCAAGGCAGTGAACGCTTAATTTGATTTAATCTGACCCAGTAGTTGTTTTAGTTTTGAACTTTGCATATCTGCTGAGACAATTCTGGCAATACGGCACGCCAATCTGTGCCACGACGTTGATCAATAGAATCTAGGGTAGCAATTATTTTGAATTTTCTTTTGTCTGCATCTTTTAGTGCAAACATGCCGTGAGTAAGTTGTTGTCTATGCTCTATCGGGTCTGTAAATCTTGTGGTATAAAAATTATGTTTCAGCCATGTTAGCAATTTGTCCTGGGTGGCATAATTTAAAATACCAACCGAGGTATTAGTAGCAAACATACAATTATGCGGCGCATTATCAATATACCAATGCAGATTATCTGTCACCTGAGCCCACTTTGCAGGGAACCGTTGGTATTCAAATCTTTCACCAATGTCATCGATACTGAAATCAAGTTGCACCAACTTAAATTGCCCCCACAAATTCAACAACTCTTCATTTGGTAATATAGTCCCGTTGGTGTTGTAATTTAAATGTACTTGTTTTTTGTGCTCAATAGCCTGTAACAATTTCACATGCTCTTTACTCAGCAACGGTTCGCCGCCATTGAAATGTATGAATTGTATATTACTCAAGTCGATAGTTTTCCAAAACTGATTAGCCGTTGATTTTTGTAATTCTATAGGTAGTCCAAGTTCCTGCTTCCACACACTACTGTTATGCGGTCCGCATATTACACAAGCCAAATTACATGTGTCACCAGTCCAGTAATCCATGCGAATTAGTTCAACCTTGACATTGTCAAGGTTGTGGTCTTTGTACCAAGAGTTGCTACCTTGCCGACGGCTTGTTAGTCCAGCAGATTCGGCATTTTTACAAATACTACACGCTGTTGGTAACTGTCCAGTAGATATCTCATTGCGAAGACTAACAAGGTATTCGTTGTTTAAAAAATCAACTACTTCAGCCGGGCGTATAGGAGATATACAACAAGGGGAAATTGCTAATACATTCTGCCTAGCAACAATGTTTATATTTTTATAAATGTCAATACATGTCATTGAGATTTAATTTGTCCTAATAATTGTTTTAGTTTTGCACTTTGTACATCTGCTGTGACCTTGGGTGCTTCTAAATCAAAATCTTCTCGGGGCTTGGCTCTTTCCCAAGGTGGTGTACTGGCGTCACCTTCTGCAGGTTTAACCTGACTGCGAGCCTTGATTGAGTCCATGATACTGCTTTGTGGCTTGTTGTAGCCTGTGCCTTCGTCGCCGCCTTCGTCTGTGATACGCATGGTTTCAATATTGTATTCTAAATCAATCTTTTGTCCCACACCTGTTGAACTACGCGATTTCATGCATTGAATTTGATACTTGCCACGCTCTTTCATAGAACGACTTGTAAAAATGCCAAACACGTTGTCGGCAGTGTTAATCTTGCTGATACCACCCGAGATATGACTATGATCAAATTCAACCTCTTCCACTGCACTACGATTCAACTGCGATGCAGTAACCATTAGTACCCCAAGTTCTTTGGCCAGGTTACGCAATTCTTCACTCACATACTTGTCTTTAACAAACAAGTCGTTGGGACTGACCTTGGCACTCACAGGCATCAGCAAGTCCAAGTAGTCAATCATCACAAAGTCTACCTTTTTGCCTGTTTGAATCTGATACTCTTTCAAATACGCACGAATATCATTGATGTTACTTTGTGCTGGCAGGCCTTTCACTTGATAGTTGCCAGACTTTTTGGCCACAAGTTTAACTTTGAGTTCTGCTGTGTCTATATCCTTGCGAATGTCTTTGGTGCTCATGTTTGTTAACATGGCATCTGTTCGCAAACTTGTGAGTTCTTCACTCAGTTCCAGTGTGATGTAAACACCACTCAGGCCTTGTTGTATCCAGTTCAGAGCAATGTTCATCATGACCAAACTTTTGCCCGAACCAGATCCACCGGCAAAAATGTTTAGTTCACCACGACTGAATCCACCATACAACAATCTATCCAGTTGCTGCCAACCTGTTGAGACCTGACCACCTGAGTTGAAATATCGATTGATACGACCTGCGGGATCTGCAAAATAATCTGTGCCCATGTCTCTGGTGAGTGATATTTGTACTGCATCTTTGATGAGTTTTTCAACCGGTTCAAATTCGCCCTTCTCTAACAGGTCTGCTGATTTTAAAATTGCACGTTCAAGTTCTTGGCGGCGAGTAAATGCTTCAAACTCACTCATAAACCAATCGTAGTGACCTTCGTTCAAGTCTGGTACTGGCTGCAGTTTGACCCCTGTGGTTGCAGAGATCTGTGATCTATCAGGCATGGTCTTGTGAGCATCTGTGTGTTCTTTAATGAACTCAGCCGCTGGCCTTAGACTTCGGTCAAAGTTCTGCGGATTATAAATGTTTTGAACACGCACATAACTTGTTGCGTCTTCCAGCATCATTTCTAGAAATAGTCTTTGGACATCAAGTCCGTATTCTTTTAGCAAGTTGTCGTTTCCTTATTTCTATTTTAATTTTACTAGTTTCTCTTGCTTGCATAATAGTTAGCAAGGCTCCTAATCGCCCTAGTTTTATCACAGCGTCATTAACATCTTTGCAACCCTCTGGCCACTCAGGTATGCTCACCGCCCAACCCAGTTCCACAGCACGATCAATTAACTCTACACCTGCTGTGTCTTGATCTGGTACCACAGTTACTTCACGTCCAAGACTGCGTATCAATCTTGCTTGTGCATCACTAATGGTATTGTGCATCACAGCAAGTCCACCAATTGAGAGTGCATCAAAGATGCCTTCTGTCACCAGCACATTTTGCCAGTCTGCATGTTGTAGATCTGTACCAAACACATAGCCCGGTTGTGAGTGATTGATGTACTTTGGACTTTTGTCATCTAAAAATCTAGCACACCAACCTATCACTTTGTTGTCATATGTAAACGGTACCAACACAAACGGTCTTGTCCAATGAACTCCATCAGTTTTAATTGATGTCATTATGGGAAAGTCTTCAGGCACGCCGCGTCGGCGTATGTAATCCCAGTACAGCGGATGCTCAGGTGTGACCACTTCCGAGAACGGAGGAAAGTCATCTGCTTCGTCAAATTCAATGGCACTCAACGCATTGAATACTCGTTGCCGATCTTCTAGTATGCCGTGTATGCTACGATGACGTAGGCTTTCGAGATTGAGCATGTCAATCTCGTTGTCAGGTACACCCATCCACCCTAGTAATCTCTTGGCTTTGAAACTAACAGTACGGCCTAGAAGAAAACTGGCTGTGTATGAGCAATTGAAGCAATGATAACTCCAACCCGATTCGGTCGCTTTGATACCACCACGTCCACGTCGGTCGGCACTGTTGCCATTATGAGTGCAACATACCGCATTGAAACTCAACCAGCCCTGTGGACTGGGTTTTCTTTTTGCAGGTAGGTAGGCAAGGATATCTAGCATCTGTTGATTATAACAGATTAGTTACACTAGATCAACGATACTGGACGTTTTCAATCTTGCCGTTTGTGAATATTGCAGTTGCCGCAATCGAACCTTGGAATTGAATTGGCACGTATCCTGAACCACCGTTTACGATGGTTACTCCTGCAATTACTCCAGCATCACCAATAGTACAGGTAGCAACAGCACCAGATCCTGTTCCAAGAATTTGAATACTGGGTGGAGCCTTGTAGTAATAGCCTGCATTGGTAATGCTTATACCAGTGACCACTCCGTTGGTGACCTGAACCGTGCCCGATGCGCCGTATCCGATGGAATTGTTCAGGGCCAGGCGCAACAGGGGGTGAAATCCAATCACGTTGAAATAATCGGTCACTGTTTCACTCAGGTATTCACGTGTTTCTGTAACATCATACCATACAGATTCATAATTGTCTGCAGCCTGCACTTTTACTGTGCCTGTATAGGTATCTAAATCAAACTTCACTGTGGTCAGGCTAGCACCATTGGTAGGCATGTGACTGCTGTAAAATTCAGTTTGTTGAATAGAGTTCTGCGGTTGTGGCGTAAGTGCCCAGTCAGGAAATTGTGTAGGGGCGGTGCCCACAAAGTTATTTTTGCCATACATGTCAGGCACTGTACATACTGCACTGGGCACAAACTGTGGAAATATGCTGTCTACTATGTTACAATCAGCACGAGCTTGTGAGTTAGCATCCACATACACTGCCTGCACATAGTTGCCAGCCGTGCGTTGTATGCTGTAGCTGGCCGGCTGTGCTTGTATATTGATAGTATCTACAGAATCCAACACCACTTTGACTCTTCCCAGTGCTGAACTCAAAATTTCCATGTCTTTGGTAACCAGCAGTTCATCACCTGCTTGATTTACCACACGAAAAACAAAACTTGAACCTGCAATGTTTACCGGTTTTTGGTCTTGATTTATGAATTCAAAAAGTAGAACATTGTCCACTCCCTTGTTTATTGTCAGTTGTTTTGCGTACACAGGATCGTACCTCGCTGTAAAATACCCACCACTGGTGTCTACCAAAAGTACTCGTACAAGTTGTTGATATAGATAAGCCGTGGTTGAATACATCTATTACTTATTTGTTTTGAGCATAATGTCTGGTTATTGTTTCGGCCACACAAACTGGTTTGTCCCTGCCATTGCATTCCACTATGACACTCCAAACTGCTTGCATACCGTTATCAATTGCCACACACGATTTTAAAGAAAATTTTGCTCTCAATTGGGAACCTATCAAAACCGGAGCAGTAAAACGTACTTTATTCACACCATAATTTATCCCCATTTTTTGATTTTTAATCCTAAAAGTTTTGCCAAAAAATTGTGATATCAAAGATAAGGTAAAAAAGCCATGTGCAATTGTTTCTCCAAACGGTCCCGTCCTGGCTCTCTCAGGATCAGTGTGAATCCACTGATGATCGCCTGTGGCATCTGCAAAATAATTTATGTTTTTTTGTGTGACTTCAATCCATTCACTGATGGCCTCACCTTGCCCAACAAACTGAGGCATGCTTTGTATCGACTCAAAAATTTTCATAACATGTCATTCAATAGTAAAAAAAAATAGATGTTGCCATGTGATAAATTGGTATAAGTAAACATGAATTAAAATTGGAAAAACATTCATCACACAGTATAATTATCATATGAGTAACAGCATCTTTGAAAAACTAACAGAAAAATACCCCTTTATTACCTTATGCTTTTATGCTAATTTAGAATACATAGGAGTGGTTCAGAATCGTGATGATATTGTGACCACCATCTACGACTTTGGGGCAGTGACCGATCAAGAATCTAAGGCGCTGTTTTTAGAGCTGGCCAATACCTGGTGGTGGGAAAGCAATAGGTCAATTCCTATCAATGTGTTTCTTAGAGGAGATTGGAATCAGTTTCGTTATACCTTGCGGACTTTTGTCAACAAAGATCTAGTCATACTACACGGCCCAGCTTGCAGTTTGTTGGACATAGTGCGCAGAAAAGGCAAGCGAAAATCAATTACTCTTGTACGGCGTCTTGATTAAGCAAGTTCATGTGTAAGGCTAACAAGGCTGCATAGGAAATACTATGGCTCTTCTTAAATGTGTAGCCCTTTGATTCGTCTCCATCCCACACGCTTGCAAAAACTTCTGTCCAAGGACGAGTTTGTAAGTGTGCTTTGCCTGGGCGAATAACGGATATAAAAGCAGCCATCCTGGGTATTGAATCTGGTTTCATTACTCGTAGTAAATCTGTATAATTTCCCACGTGTACCAGTTGACTGGCCCAGGCATGATCTGTCCATAGTCTTTCCCAAGGTGGCGTGGCTGTGAGCATTGTTTGATAGTGTGCAGGATCCTTGATCAACTGATACACACTCATGTTCAAAAAGTCCAATTTAAAATATCCACGTTGCTCTGCTTCTTCGTAATCTATTGCGGCACACTGATTGACGGGATCTGCTGGAATATCTGTTACATAGATACCCGAGTTGTGCTTTCGTCCATTGCTTTGTCGTGCAGGCACATGTTGAATCAGTTTTAGCACTGTTTCTCTGTTGGCAAAGTCAATGTCAATATCTGCGCTCATAGCTTTTCTAATTGTGGTATTAAAATTTGCTCCGCAAATGCTCGATGCGCATCAATTCCATAATGACCAATTTCAGGACGGTCTTTGAAGTCTAGAGGTTCAAATCCTTGTTGATTGCACCAGTTTACAAATCCAAACGTTTCAAAATCTAAAAAGTTTTTGCTATTAAGATTTGACTTAAAAAAGTCTATCAAGTATTCTGATTCTAATTTTTCTGCTATTGGTGATTGGAATACTAAAAACTTAATGTTTAACTGTTGCATTAATGATTGAAACATTAATAAATCACACAACAAATTTGCTCTTTCTGCATAAGGACTATAGTAGTATGCACGACCTTGACTGGCTTTGTCAAAGAATTCTTGATCGGATCTGTGCTTGTTTAACACTATGTCCATGCCTTTAAATAACATGTCTCGCCAGTTGAGTTCCTTTGTGAAATGAAAGTTTTCAAAATTTGATTCTGACGGAGTAGATATTTTTTTGTTTTCAATCCATAACTCTGACCTGATTTCAAATGACAATCCAATTAATGCAATTATTTGTTGATAAGGGTTTAATCTTCTTTCGTGTACTAAATCATGAACTGAAGTTCTGATAATGCGGCGATTGCAACTACCAGGCACTGAATTATTAATTACAAATCCATCAAGATGTTTGCCTACTATGTGTGAGTAAGTTTTTTTGTTTAGTGTTGGATGACAGGAGTCAGCACTGTAACTATCACCGTTACAATAAATCAAAGGAAAATCTGCACTCATGTTACCATCCTGCCTTGTTCAATATATCTTTCACATACTCTTGATCCGCTGGGTAGTTGGTAAACTTTTTTTGCCAGGCGTCTGAGTCAATATAGGGCCAGATCATGGCCACTTGTTCAGTACTTAGTTCGCTGAGAAACTTTTGTCCCGACTCTGAATTGTAGATCACCCAGGGGCTTATGCGCCCGGCTGTGACAGCATAACATAGACTATTGGTGTTGCCATATCGCATCCAATCGTGTGGTGGATTGCCAGTTTCTTCTGCCCAACGTATGCTGTGTTCTATTGCTCGAGCCAATGCATCATCCACTGCTTCCACACGCAGGTATTCTATCAGGTACTCTGTGTACACCTTGTCACTACACCAATGATCAATTTTCTTTTGTGCTTTCAGTAGCCAAGTCATAAAACGTGGGGGTGCAATCACATAAGTGTTTACACAATAGTTTCCAAACTTGACAAATGCCCTGTAATAAGGTGAATCACAAAAGTCATCATGTGTTTTGTTCCGGGCCGATCCTTGCATGGTTTCATAAAATTGGATGTAGGCTTGGAATCCCAGGCGTACTCCTGCTTCATCACGAGCAAGTCGTCGGCGTTTGGGTTCACACATGTGAACTGCTATTGACGTTTCTCTAGCAAACGTTTTCTTGCAATAATCGCATACAAAGCTCATGCTAATATTTTATGCTCTTGTATGTAATTTGTCAAATATTCATTTAGCTTTTGGTGATGTCCAATTGCTGGATGAGTCATGTCTGCTGGCACATACAGTGCGCCCGGACCATAATCCATTGGCTGTACGCCTTGCTCACCTTGCCAGGCTGTGGCACGCCAGGCAAACATCCCCACAAATTCAGGCTGGTTAAACAGCGCCAATCTTGGATCATCTAGATATGATTGATACAAGTTATCAGCCTGCTGAAACATCAGCACCCGGTGTTCTCGACTTTTTATATCAGCAACAGTACTCAACATGCGATACATTAAATCTTCCGTGCGATCTAAAATACTAAACACTTCGCTTTTGAGTTTGGTTTCTACAAATTGATTCGAATCAGCATGTGTCCAATCATACTGCCAACGATGTCTAAACTCTTGATTTTGTGGATTGACCCAACGTCCTTCAAAATCGTTTTCAGGTTCGCATATGGGAATTTCTAATCTTGATAGAAATGTCATGCCTAGCACATACAATGTTGGCGGTGCTGTGTAACTGTGTTTGAGTGTGGTTCGTAAGATGCGACTGTTTGCACTACCACCAATGGCAAGACTCACAGGACAGTCTAGTCCCAGATGCTGAGCCAAATCCACATGTCCTTGACCCACAGCATACGATTCCATGTAACTGCAACCGTTGACCACTAGGTTCATTTTTTGTCCTGGCCGGCACGACGATTGTATTCGTCAATTTCTTTCTGGGTAGTAATTTGACACATGACGTCTATCTCGTCATCTTTGTATGTGGGATACATGGCCATCAATGCTTTGCGTTTGGCACTGAGTCCTGCTTCCTTCTTTTTGGGGGCTATCCAAGGATGTCTTGGTGTGCCCATGCCAGGACTTACACTTGTAGCCATAAGCCAGTGTAGTTTAGGATGTCGACTCACATCAAAGAAGTGTTTGTTCAGGCGCTCATTGCAACTGATAACATAGAACTCTTGTATTTCTCTTGAACCTTCCACTGAACTCCCCCAACGTATCATGAGATAGTTTGAAAACTTCTTGCGCTCTTCTGCGGTGAGTTCGTCATAGAAGTCTCTATTCTTGCGATCGAACTGGCGCATCTCGTTGGCAATGTTTAGTCGATCACTCATCAGTCTTGGTAAGTCGGTAGATCATTATAGCATGATCCAGTGAATCTTGTAAAGTGAGATTGGTCTTTGCGGCACGCCGGATCTCAGCCCACATCTTGTCTTCCATAATGTGATCATGTAAAGGTCTGCCGTTGTTTGTTCTTGGATCCCAGTCATGTGGTATTTTCTGTCCTGTGATGGGATCATAATCATATCCTACTACTGTTCGGTCACCTGGATCAGCGCCAAACTCCCGAGCATAAACCACACCATTGGCACGTTCGTATATGTAAGTGGTGTCAGGTTTAAGTTGCGACATTACCAGGCCAGATTGTAGTTGACAATTTCACAGTTACGACTGACATCTTTCACAAAGTACACACAGTCAGGTTCAGCGTCATCGTTTAGAGGCACGGCCAACATTTGACCGTTCTTGAGTTTGGGTGCGTACCAGTTGACTTCGTGGTACACATCCAGTATTTCAATATCCGGGAAAGAGGGCCTGTAACTGCTGAGAGGATTAAATTGGAATACCTTGAAGCCTCTGTCATTGATTGATGTTAATGGTAACACTTCAAGGTCACCAACGTCGGGTTCGCCAATCAAGATCTGCCAGTCCATGGGCATTTTGATTGTTTGTGTTCCAATACGCAACACCAAGGCAGGAGCATTAAAACTCTCTAAAAAGATCAGCGGGATAAAGTGATAGTCTGGATCTGCTGGATTTGAGTTGTCAAGTATGGCAAAACGCATGTCATCCACTTCCTCAGGCAGTTGATTTAGATCGTAGTAAGTGTTGTCTAGTGTTAGTATTCGCATAGTTGTATGTTACAGGATTGTGATTGAAAAGTCAAGCGATTTTCATCCATTCCAGTTTCTCTGCAGAGAAAGGATAGTTGGCTTCCCGGTAGAACTGTTTGCGTTTGGTCAGGTGTCGCTTGGCAAACTTGCAGGTTGAAGTGATGTCCCAAATTTGCACATGATCTTTGTCCTCTGCTTTTCGGATACCTCTACCAATTGACTGGATAACCCTAACAAAACTCTTGCCAGGCTCGATGAGCACCAGATTAAAGATTCGCGGAATGTTAATTCCAACCGCCGCCACACCATAGGTGGCCACAATGATTTTGTCTGTTGAGTCTGCAATTTGATCATATTCTTCCTGTCTTTTTGTTCCTTTTGTTGCGCCTGATACAAATACTGCTTTGTCTCCCAAGCGAGCAACCAATTCATTGCCAGCGGCAACTCTGTCTACCAGTACCAAGGTGTTGCCTGTTTCGTTTACCTTACGGATCAGTTCGGCCATGGTGTCCAATCGGCCTGACTCTTCCAACAGGTACTTGAGTTCGCTTTGATACTCTTTGTACTCCACATAGTCTACCAATTGCACAATGTTTACGTGACAATTGGCTAACACACCTTGTTGCTGTAGTTCATTGGCGCTCAAGCGACCAATAACCGGACCAAGCCCTACCAGCAGAGCCTGACTTTCAAACTTCTCTTTAGGTATAGTTCCAGTCAAACCCCATCGAATTGGCACTCTGGCCATCACCCCTGTCAACAAGGTTTTGAGTGCATCTGCTTTGGCCATGTGTACTTCGTCTACGATAACGCATACCACACCTTCCAAGAACTCGTCAATGGTCACTTCGCCTGTGCCTGCCTTGGTATTCTTCAACAGTATGTTTAGACTTTGCCAAGTACAAATAGTATGTTGGCGCCCATATTCTTTTCTATCACCAAAATACACACCAACATCTTGCTCCATGTTGATGTAGTCTTTTTCTGTTTGTGTTACCAGACTCTTGTTGGGCACAATCACAATTGAACGTCCGTATGGTGTGACAGCATTTGATAATGCCGCTGTCATAATAGTCTTACCTGCACCTGTGGCCACTTCTTGTAGGCACTGTGGGTTGGCCAGGAAGTTGTTCACAATCTCGACTTGGTAGTCCCGCATGACTATGGGCTCACCTGCAGCAGGGTGTGCTTTGGGCCACGTGATGTGTGCAAACGAATCCTCACGTACCTGTTCAAACTCAAATGAGGTAGAGTATTCTCTTTGA
>Ga0181358_1001250_pt1 | contig 11727 bp, 3 predicted proteins | sample Fa13VDMM110SD_FD_130096 | JGI IMG/M metagenome (GOLD analysis project Ga0181358, IMG submission 130096) | Freshwater viral communities from Lake Michigan, USA - Fa13.VD.MM110.S.D | ecosystem: Environmental > Aquatic > Freshwater > Lake | place: USA: Michigan | collected 2013-09-24
CTGCTTGAAGAAGTTGAAGAACTCAATGTGGCAATCACCTTTCCCAACCACGATGAGCTTGTGGATGCGGTTGGTGACTGCACAGTGGTTTTAATCCTACTTTCTGAATTGGCTGGAGTGAAGTTTGAAGACTGCCTCCTCAGTGCATACAATGAAATCAAAGGACGCACTGGAAAAATTGTAGACGGTGCATTTGTTAAAGACTAAATAAAATCCGTATCGTAAATCAATTTACAAATACTTCAATAAAAATAGATATAGATATCAATGAAACTAGAATTCAAGGGTTTCCCTAAAATGCCCCGCCTCTTAAGAGAAGTAATTATAAGTGAAAAGATTGATGGAACAAATGCTTCCATTATGATTTCTAAAACAACTGTTGATGAAAAAGGTTCCGAATCTTGGGACTCCCAAGGTATCATTGCTATTGTTGGCGATTTAACTATTCGTGCTGGAAGTCGCAATAGGTGGATCACACCAAATGATGATAACTTTGAATTTGCCGCATGGGTAAATCAAAACAGAGATGAGCTTATCAATCTTGGAGTTGGTCAACATTTTGGCGAATGGTGGGGAGAAAGCATCCAAAGAAAATATGGGATGAAAGAAAAGCGTTTCAGCCTATTTAATACGCAGCGTTGGGTGCTTCATGGAACAGAACCTAAACAAATTCCAACTGCTGACCCAAGCATTGTAAAAATGCAAGAAGTCCTTCCAGAGTGCTGTCATTTAGTCCCAGTTCTTTATCAAGGACCGTTTGATACATATAAAGCAGAGCAATGCTTAGAGCTTCTAAAAACAAATGGAAGTGTAGCAGCACCGGGCTTTATGAAACCAGAAGGAATCATTCTGTTTCATGTAGCAGGAAACATAAGCTTCAAGGCAACACTTGAAGGAGACGAACACAAAAGGATAAAACAATAATTTAAACAAAATAAAACAATGACAGCAAAGAAAAAAGCAATGACCAAAGCCGAATCAAACAAACGCTATCTAGCTAATAAAAAAGCAAAAAAAGAAGCAGCAATGTTTGAAGAAGTTCTTGAAACACAACCAGTGAATCAAACTGTGACAGCAGCAGATTTTCAAAGTCATGATGACGATGGAATCCATTTGCCTCCACCAACTAGCAATAACCTAGACGCAGATGAATGGGAGCCCTATGCGCCAAAAGCAAATAATGTTCCCCTAGCGCAAGGAGAAACCCAAGAAACAGCAATCAAGCCCGGAGGCTGGCATTCAATTGACGAAGTTAAAGTTGTGGAGACGAACAAAGCAGCAATGTCATTAGAAGAGTCTGTTGCTGAGGCTGAGGATACCCCTGAAGCCAAGGCAATTCAATTCAGCTATGATCTACCTAAGGACTCTGTAGAGCGCCTAGAACAAGCCGTAGACGCTATTAAATGGCTATCTCAAAAAGTTAGAAACCTGCCTATTAAAACCTGTGCGATTTTAAATCTCAGGATTACACGTCTGGAAGAGCTCATAAAAGTCCTGCAATGAAAATAAGCCCCGGCAAAAAAAGAGCCGAATCCAAAAAGCGCCTCCTAGAATTTCTAGGAGAGAACGCTGGGGCTCCACCTACCAGCATAGAAGAAGCTAGGATGTTGGCTGAAATGGAAGGAGTTGAGATTGAAACGCGATCAGGAGTCCGCCTTGACAACGAATGCAATAAAGTGTGCTACTCTAGTGAGTCTCACGCAAAAGCTGGAGCCAAGCATAGACTTCGCAACTCAGCCAATGTAGGAAAGCTTAGGCAGTATTTTTGCGACACTTGTAAAGCGTGGCATTTAAGCAGTTCTTTCCATAGGTGATTTAGTCTAGGCTAACGATTATCTTCTGAACGCTGTTCCCAGACCGACTCTTCAACCTTCTGCTTCAGCCTTCCACGAAGCTCACGTGGAACTGGAACCACTTCGCTTATCATGTAAGAAATAATGTCCAAAACATTAGATTCTTCTGCAAAAGCAGCTTCTGTTGATAATGCAGCCGCAGCACCTAAGTCATATACAACCGAAGTAGGAGCCGTCATGCCCATAGCTGTCTCCACGCCACCTTCTTCTCGCTCGTAGATGTAGACTGCATCATCTTCCCATCTGCTTTGTGCTGAGTCTAATCCAGTTATTTTTGCTGTAGCATCTTGAATCAACTGGTTCGTGATCGCTGCCTTAAACGCAGAATGCACAGGATAAAACCCAAATGCCGCAGTTAGCGGGTGAGCCATAGGCAGCATTTCAGATACAACGCTCGATCCTAGTGAGGCATATGCCGAAGCCGCCGCAGCCTCGGGTGTTTTTTCATCCCTGAAAAATTGGGACTGCTTTCCAAAAATAACCGCTTTGGCCGCATTGACTATTGGATTACCTTCTTCGTCGGGAGCCATTAATTTATCAGCCGTCTCTTGAGCTCTTAATTGAGCCTCTTCGTCATCGTCGTCACCCATTCCGTAAATCACCGACAAGATGATTGGAACAAGCACCTTAAGCTTCATAATGTGGAACAAGCTGTTTTGGATTACCGTTCCCGTAATGTTCTCGATGGCTTCTTGTCTCGCTCTCTGACCACCAATTGTGAGCTTACCATCCTCTCCTGTCTCAGCCTTCCAGATCATCGGCAGCATAGCAGCCATACCGCTTGAAGTGGAGGCTTGGTGATTAGAGAACCTAGATATGGTGCGGATCAAGGCATTCCACGAAGGCGACCTAGTGAGATTCTGAAAAGGCATTGCTTTCTTGGCTTGGTCAGCAACTCCCATGTGATCACTAACTTTTGCCTCAGCGTATTGGACTGCTTCCATAGGAATATTTTTAAAGTCCATCTTAAACAGTGCTTTTTCATCCTTTGGAGCGTTCTCTATCTGTCCGTTTTTCTCCATCCAGCGAAGCTCGGCAAGCAATTCCGTAACAAAAATTGAGCGAGATAACGCTCGTTCAACTTTAGCAATACTAAAATCAAGAGACTTTTCTCCAAGGTTGGTAATCTGATTAAGAGCATATCCTGACCATTTCTTACCAAGTCCAGCACCATACCTGACTTGCTTCCTGCGAAGTTGGTCAAGTTTATCAATGCCATCAGCACCACGGAAGTTTACCCAAGTTGCAACATTTGCCACAAACGCCTTAGCATCGTCATTGAACTGCGAATCCCCTCCAGTCTTAGAAGCAATCGTCATAGACAAAAAGCGAACCATTTGAATAGCATCCTTGTAATTCCCCGTCACAGACTTTTTCACAATGTATCCCAATACTGATGGACCAGATTGGTTCCAGAACTGCTGGAAAGAAAACAACGACCTAACCATCATCAACGATGAAAGGTAATTGAGGGTTTCAGAGAAAGCAGTGTTCGCCACTCCAAACTTCATATCGTTAGCAACCTTGATGTCCATTTCTTCCGAGATTGCACCAAGCGCCACACGCCACTTCCTAGCTATTTCACCTTCGGGAGAATCACCAAGCTTAGCCATCACCTTTGATCCAACAACCTCACCCTGATTTCTCTGGTTCACTTCCTCCTTTCCTACAATCTTCCTGAGAATGGAGTAGGTAGGAGTTACGTTAAGGCGGTAAAGAGTATCATCTAAAAGAGCGATAGTCCCAGACAGCCCATTAAGATTGATTGGGCGGTAAGTTTGAGCATCTTCGTTATCTTTACGAGTTCTAGCTTGTTTCCCCGGACCACCCAAAAGCGAAAGGCTCATCATGCCAACCTCTTCTAATGGGTCTTCCTTGTATTGGCGTGGTTCAAAACTTTTGCCAATAGACTTAGGATTGGCCGCGTGTCCGTAGCGAAGAGGAACTGTAGTCACGAACGTAGCGTCACCTTTTAATCCTCCATGTAACCACTTCTGGTAAGCCTGTCCTTCATCTGGAGTGGCATCAGGATGACTCATCATAATCAGTGTCAACTCAGAAGCATCCGATAAGCCTTTGAAGGTTGTTCCTAGCGTGTCAGAGTAGTCTTTGGATGCTTGTTGCAAGTTCGCTGGAATCTTTTCCTCTAGCGCAGCGATGGCTTTATTAATCAGATCCAAAGCATGAGCGTTCTTATCAGTTCCAGACGGGCTAGTTCCAACATCACGTAAAATGGGACGAATGGTTTCATACACCTCTTTGACCATCGCGTAGTCACGAATGATGTCTACGTGTTCTGCTGTAAAATACTTGCGTATCTTCCCAAACTTTTGTCCCGTTGCTAATTCATTCTGGGAATCAGACAACTGCTTAAGATCACGCGATCCTGTCTGGAAATCACTAGCCCACATCGAAAGATTGCCAGCAAGAGAAGCCGATCTAGTTTTAGTCAAACCTTTTAGACTAGCAATCACATAAGGAATTGACTGCTGCAAAGAATCCAATCCTAAAAGCTTTGCCTTTCTTTCTAGTTCTGCTTTTGCTTTGTTAAATTCGTTTGTGTGGGTGTTGCGTCCTGATTTCAAGTCAAAGCCGTGCTCAAGGTATCCATGGAGCCTACGAGCCTCCATCTGAGCGATGTGAGTCTTCATAAAGGTCATTCTTAGCTTAGACTCATGGTGGTGCAAAGCCTTCATTGAGAAGCGAGCAGGTCCCGACAGCGGCACAATACCAGCAATCAGCAGCTTCATAGCCTCCGGTCCTTCAATCTCAGAAACAACCGAGGCATAAAGATCAATGAGATCGACAGACTCAGCAGCATCATTCGATTGGGCAATCTTTCCATCCGCTAGTGTTTTCAGGAAATCGAAAACCCTTTTCCTTGTTTCCCCACCCAAAGTGTTCCGGTCATAAGCAAGAGCAATGGATTCGACGTAAAACTCAAACATCTCCAGTTGTTTTTTAACGAAATCATTTTTTGTGTCGATCTTCCTGTCTTCGTCTCCAGCGCGAGCAAGTGGGTCATTCCTTCTTTCTGCAAGCCTTCTATTTGCTCGCTCCACTACGTTCGATGAATAGCGAACAGCAAATTGTTTTGATGCGCTTTCTCTGGTTGAATTTGAAGTAAGCCCCCAAGAAGGAGATGTGAAATCAGTGTGAACCCATGCCTCATTCCTGTATGCAGAAGTAAAGCCCATTCTGTTTTGGAGGTGAAACCTGCCATCTTCAGATTCATTCTCTTCAGGAACAGAACTCAATACGATGTCACGCATCATTGACTCTCCGCTTTGAGCTTTTCCGCTTTGAACTACAAATCGGTTCTTCAAATCCTGTGCTGCGGTGATGGAGCCAAGAAGCAGCCATTCCCCATCATTAACAAGATGAGCAACCAAATCACGGCGCTCCGTCATGTTCTCTGGAATCGTGTGCCTAGAAACCCTACGTGCAGTACGAAGAGCCACGCGACGTTTACCAATGGTCTTAATATCGTCGGCAATACCATCCCTATTCGCTTTAGCCTTAACTAAAAGGACTCCAAGCTTATCAGCTTGCATGAATTGACCTTTGTTCTTTGCCTGTGCAATCCGCGTCTCGTAACCCTTCACTTCATCAATAGACTTTGACAGCTCAAAGCCTTTTTCTTTTGCTTTGTTAGCAAGCTCGTTAAGCTCTCTTACATTGCTAACCGAGTAAAAGCTCTGTTCTTCTGGGACAGCTAAGAGGGCTACTACGTCCGGTGCAACAGCATGATGGCTCACTCCTTCAGAATCAGCTTTAATGCGGTTAATCCGCTCTTGTGAAAGCCTATCTTGAATCGCCATCGTATCCGTAACTTGTTGAGTCATGGCTGCTGGGTTGTAATTGTTAAAATAGGTTTCTTTTTGCTTAATTGCACGGTGAAGAACGTCAGCTTTTTCAGCGTAGTCGCTCAATGCGCGAGAGATAGCTTGTTGCCTAATGTAAAACTCATACGGATTAGCTGCATTCTTAAACTCCTTGTTCCATTTAGAACGGTAAGCTGCAAGCTCATCCTTGCGAGTCATCTCAGTGACCATTGGGCTTAACGCGTCCTCAGGAACAAAAGTCATAGTGATAGGAACTTTGTGACGACTACCAAGCGGATTAAGGCTTTCATCACTACCAATGTGAGTATGGATACCAGCGAGAGCATCGCTTGTATTATTGAAAGCGAGACGAGAAAAATATCCACCAGATTTAACTGTGACGTTTGGGTCGTTCATCTGAGCCAGTAAGCGCTCACTTTTTAATAAAACGTTCTCTGCTTTTGTAAGCCTTGCTGCTTCTTCCGTATTCTTAACCCCTTCGTCATAGCGAAGGATTTCAATAAGCGCATTGCTAGGCATTGAAATCTCATCCAGCATAGCGCGGAAAGAATCATTGAATGGACTATTCGCATTACTTTCTAGCGCGTTAAAACGACCTTCAAGCTGACGAGTCAGATACATTTTAATCTCATTACGTGTGCTGCCCTGCTTAATCATATTAACAAGGCGGGAAATCATTTTCTTGCGTTGAAGCTTTGCGTTCTTTCTTACTGCTTCAATTTCTCTAGATTTTTTCTTAGCTGTGGTTTTTGTTGGCATCTGCATCTCACGGGAAGCAAGAGAGGAAGTCTCCCTACCAAACCCGCCAACCGTTTGTTCAACCAACGGACGAAGAAACACATCACGCAAACCATCACGAGAAAACATCTTCGTTAAATCATCTTCAAGCATTCCAAACCTGAATTTGAAAAGGTCTTCAACTTCATTGATTTTTATGAACTTTTTAGAATTCTCAGAAAATACAGACTTAGCATTATTGTCATCCTCAATAACAAGCCGCCATACTGATTCCATGTCTTTATTGACAATCTGATTAAGCTTCTGGATATTGCTATTCAATAATTTCTGCTGAAGAGAAATTCTTGGATCAGCGTAGTAAACGACCCCACGATCTTTCACAATATCACCAGTAGCCTCTTGCTCTGCCTCAATCAGCGCATCAGCATTAGCAATCAACTGACGAAGGCGAATAGCATCCTGTTGAATGTCGTTGAAAACTTCTTTGTAACGATCACTCTGAAAACGTGATTTTGTAGCGTAGGTGTTTAGCAGTTTCTCAAGCCTTGTATCCCCACCAGCAGCAGACTTAACTTCCAAAGCTGTATTGTAGGCCTCATCCAAGATTTGAGCCTCAATCATGCTACGAACGTTTCCTTGAAACTGCCATTGCTGGATACGCTCAAACAATGGGTTCTCCAAAGCCCGATTCTCAAACTCCTCGATTACAGCTTTGGCCATATCGCGTTGCTTTTCTGCATTCTCACGCAGCTTAAACATCTTCTGGATATTCTCCCTTACTTCGGCCTCAGCCGCAGCAAGCTTGCCAGTAGGCAGGTAAGAACCAATCTGCTCATAAACCTCCTGAGTTAGCGGAATGTCAACGTATGCACGTGGATAAGAAATAAAATTAGGCAAATTCTTATGCTTGGCTTCATTGTAATTATCAACAGCTTCATTAATTGATTTTTCAGCTTGAGTCTGAATTATTTCATTAATAAAAGGAACACGATCAAGAAATCCACCAGCAAACTTTTGATAGCGTTTCCGTTCAAAAACAAGAGTAGGGGCGGTTCTCCCGTTCTGTCTTCCAGTCATTAACGTGTGCCATGCCCCAACAAACGGAGCTTGCTCACCACGACGACCCTTCCATTTTGATCCCTCGTTGTTTCCAACTATAGGATTTGCGCCATCACGAGTGCCAAGATCACCAAGAATTTCACGACCCGGAGTGACATCGCTGTTATTATCCACAAGGACGGGAGACTGTAGCGTCTTCTGAACACTCACCACATCCATCAGGGTGTTAAAGAGCAAGGCATCCGCCGGGCTCATTCCTCCATTCTGGGAGTAGTCCTCGACAATAGTAGCCAGCTTTTCATCCATTGAACCAAACTCAGCCTTATCGAACAAGCGGGCGCGGAAGAATCGACGGATGTTGTTTGCTGACGGAACAAGGGAAAGGAACTTTTCTCTATCTTCTTCCGAAAGCTCTTTCTCCACCTCTATATCAGATTGCTCTCCAGCCTCTATTCTAGCTTGCTCTCTTGCTTCGATGTAAGCATCAGCGTATGCGTCACGATCACGGTTATCTTCTTTCTCAGCGGAATCCTCATCAAGATTGTCTTTGGCTTTTTCCAAGGAATCAGTTGAATCGTAATGATCAGCGATTGTTTGATCTTCAGGATTAGATTCACCCATTTGCTTTATGGCTTGAATGCCACAAGCAAGGGTTTGATCAGAAAGAGAGTCGAGCGTATTAACAATGTTGTCGCCAATCATCACACGATCCAACAGTCGTTTGGATTCAGGGCTACTCCACACCTCAGCAATCAGAGTAATTGCATCGCTTATTTCTTCGCCTTGTCCCAAAAGAGCAGCAATCTTGTTCAATTCTGCTTTCTGTTTAGTGTTAATCAATCCGATGTCCTGCATCTTCATGAAATAAGCTCTGATCATCCCGTTTAACTCAGCCCTTTTAGCCTGATCTAAACCTTCCATTGAAGCTGGATTGGCCGCTTCAAGGTTACTGGTGTATTGACGGATGAAATTGTCGATGGAATCAGCCTTGTTTCCCAGCCCGCGTATAAGCTCCTCTAGGTGCGTTATGGGACTTAGTGCCAGCCGGATGCTGGAGGCCGTCTGAATGAGCCTCTGAGCAACCAAATCGGCCTCTGCTGTCTTCTGACGGGTGAGATAACCAAGAGCCTGCTCAATAAGCGCCCTGTTGTCGGTTTGGTTATTAGTTTCTCCCACGTAAATCACCGGAGGGGAACCATCCATAGGAATGAAAAGCCGCGTCCCAATTTCAAAAGCCTCGTTCTTGGCTTTTGTTTGCTTGGTTGGTTTGTAGAGAATTGCGTCTGGGATGTTTTGGAGAATAAGGTTGATTGTCTCGTTGGTTGAGATGATTCCTTGGTCACCCATTTTGGCAAACGTGTTTGCGTCATATAGGTAAACCTCACCCTTTCCTAAGCTTTCATCATGAAGCATTTTAGCGATCACGGCAGCGTCATCCTGATTAGTCCGGGCTAAACCTCCCTCAGAAAAGAGAGTCTTGCGACCCTTCCTAATCATTGATTCATTCATTGCGGCCAAATCATCACGAAGCTGGAAGTTCTGTCCTCCTGCTGTAGCGTGGTTAGAAAGCGTCCTAAGCGCTTCAGTAAGCCGGAAGTCTCCCCTTCCACCACTTATAAGTTCACCTGTCTCTAAGTCAACAGAACCAACCCGTGCAGCATCAATAAGATCACGCTCAAACCGAGACTTAAACTCAATCATCTCCATTAAAAAAGAGAAGGGATCAATTCTATTTTCTGCAATTGTTCCTGATGGGGAAAATAAGTCTAATTTTTTCTGAGTTACAAACTCTTCAGTCCTTGAAGTAATAGGTGCGCTTTTGATTTCAAAAATTCCTTGTTGGAAATCTTTGAATTTTTCAATCAGTTCGCCAACATTAGATGGATCAATACCAAACAAACCAGACAGACCATCCCGAAGAACATCATTATAACTAGATGAATCACTATCCAAAGCTAAAAGCCTATTCAAGAAATCTTGAGCATCGTCAGCGTTTTTATCTACACCAATACGCAAGCCGATCAATAGACCAGCTTCAGTAATAAACTTCTTTTGAAGCTGCCTCTCCACATCCATCTGACGCAAACTCTTTTCGTAAGGAGATTGCTTTGATTCGCTACTAGAACGTCCGACCTTCGCATCTTTAACGGAAGAGCCAATTTCATTCATATTGCTACTTATAGGAGCACGACCAGCATTGTCTTTTTCTGAAATCAAGTAAGCAATTGCGTCGTCATCGCTCATATCTGTGTGAACTTGGCGAAGCTCCGTAAGAGGCTCTCCAAACTCATCGAGTTTAGCCTTGAACTTCATGGCTGGCTGAATTTTCTGGAGACCATCTTCAATGTAAAACTCCATGACAGGCTTGCCGTCTTCATCAAGCAAAGGCTCCATCACAACATCACCGTTTGAATCAAACTCAAACACTGGAGCCTTAGTCCAAACCCATGCAGCATCAGTAACCAGCATTTCTCCAGCTGTGCCAAAACCAATCCGACCAGCCCGCTCCATTAAATCAATAGCCCACGTTCCCCCAACTGAAGCAAGAGAACCTTTACCAAAACGGTTAATCCACCACTTCATATTCGTCAACGTGACCGGATCAATCATGCTGTCACGAGTCTCATTAAATAGTTCGCTAGAAGCATAACCAGCGTCACGAGCCGTTCTAGTTTTTTCTCGGATTACATTAGGAATAATGCGCTTAAACGAGTTGGCTTCCTGCCTTGCAATTTCAGAGCTTACGTTTGCTAAACGAATAGCAACATCAAGATTTTCAAAAGCGCTGCTTGTCTTCGTATTGAAGAGAGCAAAGAGCCTAGACGAGAATCCCACCATTTGGTCATTCGTGGCTAATTTCCCAGCGGCGATGATTGCTTTTGAGATTTTATCTACTTCATCTTCAAACTGCTTAAGGTATTCCAAAACCTCTTTAGCTCTATCATTGATAACAGGAGCACTTCTACCAGCAAGGGTTTGAAGTCCATCAATCTCATTGATTGTAAGACTAGGATTAGTAGAACGCTGAAGTTTTGTGGCGTAATCTCGAATGGAGTCAATAAATCCCTGTATTGAACTCGCGTAATCTGGATGATCTTTAGATAAGTATCCGTAATCAGGATGGTTCTTATCCATATTTTTCCCAAATGCCTTTTTTAATTCCTTTAAGCCCAAAGCCCTTGTTTTTCCATTACTTACACCAAGATAAAGCTCTTCCTTTTGAAAAGCATAAAGTCTAGAGACTGCGTAGCGAGGCAGTATTTTATCAATGCTTTCGTATTGAATATCATCGAAATCCTCGTTTTCAACAACCTCAGAAACGTATCCCAAAGTAGCCATGTAACGCTCAGCCGTGTCTCCCGTAATACCGCGATCAAGCATCTGCAAGAACTGCATTGCATTGATGTTCCCACGAAAAGCAGCACTAGATAGAATTCCTCTTTTAAATAAAGGATTGCTAGAAGTTGGAAGCGCAGTGACTTTGTATGAATCGCTGGGGGCTTGATCACCTTCTTTCTCTGGAAACCAAGGAGTTCTAGGATCACTTTGAGTAATAGTTATTAAAGACATTGATTTGTCTTTATTAGCGACGTTCCAAGCTACATCCTTATAAGGGTAGCCATGAGCTATGCTGTGAGATTGTTCCTTTGGTAATCCTGCGCGGACTGGAGTTACTGTTTCATACTCAGCTTCGGAAAACATCTTTCCTCCACGCCGTGCCAACATATCCTTTTGAACCTGAATTACATTTTCTGGTTTTTGGCTTACCAACTCATCCATGTTGTAGTTGTAGTCCTGATGACTCATGCCAAAACCTTTTGTGTCCAGTGACTCTTCTCCAATCATTTCACGGATAGCCGTAGTAGATAACTTGTTGTAGTCATCCAATGCTTTTGTGTAGGTGAGGTAATCTTGGTAAAGGCGATTCGCCACTTCCATATTCACTCCTGCCTCAGAACGCATACGACGAGCTCTTAGCCTTGCTCTTTCTACGAATGCACTGCTTCCATACTGCTCATATTGACCAGCCGCAATAGCTGACTCCACTTGAGCGTCACGAAGAAGAGCGAGTGACTTAACTTGTTCTGGGGTTAGTTGTTCCGCTTGAAGACGATCAGCTTGTGCTTCGGTCATCTGTGCAAGACGGAAGGCTTCCAAGTCATCCAATATCTCACGCCTTTTCTTGCGAGTCGAAACGAATGGTTTGTAGTCAGGCCTTTTGCCGAAGAGAA
>Ga0181358_1001251_pt1 | contig 11718 bp, 11 predicted proteins | sample Fa13VDMM110SD_FD_130096 | JGI IMG/M metagenome (GOLD analysis project Ga0181358, IMG submission 130096) | Freshwater viral communities from Lake Michigan, USA - Fa13.VD.MM110.S.D | ecosystem: Environmental > Aquatic > Freshwater > Lake | place: USA: Michigan | collected 2013-09-24
CTGCTTCCTTGTCGTGCTTCAACGCAATCATCCCGCACTCATACAAATCTTTCTCTGCTTTTTCGTCATAGGTAATATCAACCTTCACATACTTGGTGGGGTCGGGGCGAGACTTGCCGAATCTAATTATACCAAGCCCCTTGGTATTCTCTCCCCCTTTTTGTTTTCTACATCCAATTATCGGCTTTGCGTTTTTCATAGATGGCCTTTCCTTTATCATAAAATTCTGGTTTGTTGTGGTGAACAAGTTGCTGGTCTGCCTCTTTCCCAGTGTGGATTGGGTTTTCATGGGAGAACTTCAAGTCCTTTGCCTCAATAACAACTTGGTCGGCATAGGCTCTTTCTGTGAACTCATTGTCTGAATACAGCCCATCGGAATCCTGGTAATCTGGATGGAATAGCCACCCCCCTTGGGTTTCAAGCCTCTTTTTGTTTATAATAGCCATGCAGAGTAGCTTGTCTGACCTATAGCCATCTGATATGGCCAGCACTTGATCGCTGTTTTTAGAGCCAATTAAAGAGCAAATAGAGGCATCCCAGTGCCTTGGTGGAGCCCAATCATCGGACATTTGCACAATGATGTCTGAATTAGCCAATTTTGCCCCATGGTTCCAGGCATTGATAATGCCACCAGGATTGCATCGAATGGCTTGGTGGGGGGTATAGTCTGTGGGGTCATCGTGATCAACCATGAATAACCACTCAACCTCCAGGGGTTTCTCAGCCAATGAAAGCCATTGGAACCTTCTTTGCCAGGCAACCTGTGGCCTTCCCCTGGTTGCATGAACCAGGGTAATTCTGGGGGCTGGCTTTATCTTCTTCATCTTTGCAACTTCATCTGCCTTGCCCACACAAGCTGAAGCAGTCTCATATAAGTCCATTGATTGCCAACCATAGATTGCCTCAACTTGGTTCCAGTAATGTGAGGATGGTCTAGGTAGGCTCATGGCCGCCCTGGCAGAACCCCAGGCTTTAATCCATTGGCCTCTTCCAGCATATTCCAATGCTGTCCAGTAGTGTGCTTCTCTCCTGTCTGGCTGGAGGGTAATAGCTTGCCCAAGATACTTCAGCCTGTTCTCTGGCTTTGCACATCTGCCCATATTGCAAAGAACATCATATCTTAATGTGTCCTCAAGGTCTTTGAACATTAAAGCCATTTCTCCAAACTCCAGGCACTTCTCCCAGTTCATAGAAAGGAAGTGTTCTTGCTGGGTGTAGTATAGAGAGTTTGGGGCTGGCTCCAGGGTGTCTTTTAGGATTGTAAGGTTTCTGTCTGCTGATGCCTTTTTATATCCATGGGGCTTGTGAATCCTAATTACCTTATCCACCCCAAAAAGCTTATCTGGCTCATTGGAAATTAAAGCTTCATGAACCCTGTTCTTCCATTTGCATTTGCCTTTTCTACTAGCCATTTCTCTTAATGGTATAAGTCCAGCATTTTGGACATCGTATCTGAATGCAACTAAATCTGCCCCCCTTTTGTTTGCCTCTTCAATGGCATCATCTACCAGGGCTTCTGCCCCTGGTTGCATCACATCATCAGCATCCACCCACAAAGCCCATTCATTTTTGCAAGCCTCCAGGGCAGTATTCCTGGCAGAGGCAAAGTCATCTACATGATTCCAGTTAGTGTTTTTATTTTTATAATGAACAATTCTAGCACCGTGAGCCAATGCAATTTCTTCTGTTTTGTCTGCCTCAAGGTTCCCCCTAGAGATGCAAACAATAAACTCTTCTGCCATCGGCTTAAATGACTCCAAGCACCTGGCAATATAGGCTTCTTCATTTCCAGCGATCAGATAGACGGATATAGGATATTTCACTTGAATAGGATTTCTAACTGCAACAAGGATGTCAATTAAATGTGTTTAGTTATTCAAAAAAGTAGGGGCTGGAAGGTTTTATCCCTCCAGCCCCCACAAGGAACACACCAACGCAGTCTTTAGGCGAAGCTTGTGGTGATGCGGACGGCCGCATTAGCATCAATCAGTTTCTCGCTGGTGTTCATGCGAACACGGAGGACATTGCTACGGCGGGCTTCATCACGATAGCTTTCAGAAACAAAACCACCAGGGGCATCAGCCGACCACACCAGGGTACGACCAATTCCACCAGCAGTGAACTGACCACTCTGCACATTGGCAACAATGATCTGCGTATTTGGAACAATGAACCCACCAGAGTAGGTCTTATTCTTGTTAGCAGAGTTAATTGCGGCCCGACCAACCAAAACCCGCTCAACCCCAAGGGCGGCGGCGATTTCAGCTTCTGCCAGGAGACGGCCCTTGGTGTCAGAAACAACACCAAAGAACTGGTTCTGGAGTTTGGTTGTGCGGCGGATACGCTCAAACACAGGGGCAGACATGATGATTGTGTTGGCTTCATAACCAAGTTTGTTCAACTCAGTGCGAGCACCAGCAACGTCACCAGCCACATCAATGTTTGCAAGATTTGCAGTGGTGTAGGCAGAGATTGCACTCTGGTCAGCAGTTGTGAATGGGGTTGTGCCAGCAAACAGAATGTCGCTTACACGCTTCTCATGGCCAAGCTTGATTTGGCGGAGGAGGAAGCGGGCAGACGATGCTTCGAGATCAAAAAACCGGTCAGCATCTGCGCGGAAACCGTCATCAATTAGCTCTTCGAGGCCATACTCAATCGTATCGTAGGTATCAGTACCAAACGCACGAACAGCACGGGCATAGTCAGAAGAGGCTCCACGGGGTTTAGAATCATTGTTCAACAGGTCAGCTTGTGCAAGCTGAACTTTGAGATATTGGCCGCTCTTGGCAGGGACAGGAAGCAAAGGCAGAACCTCTGCTCCGATCAAGCCAGTTTCAGCATTAGGAGCCTCGATCAACGCCTGGTTGATATCGGCTCTTACGGTTGTGCCACCAGAAATAAAACTCATTGTATTATTATTCTTTCTTGGTTATGGGTTAGAACATTGGCACTGCAATTTCAATTACAGCAGAAGTCGCAGTAGCGGCTTCCAATGCAATTCCAGCAGTAACAAGGTTTGCCGCCAAGGTCGTAACCTGGCCAGCGGCATCGAATTTCATCACATCACCCACAGCGGCCACGCCACTCACGGTTGCGAAGAAAGTAGGATGAAACAGCTTCACGGTCACATAACCATTAGCGGCCACATCTTCTAGGGTTGAACCAATAGCTTTGGTCGCACCAGTAACAGCCACATCAACACCACCAGCAGTGGTCGTAGAAGGCTGAACCATGCGATAAGCTGAGATAGCGGACGATGTTGAGAAAGTCCGATACCCACTATCAATTTGCGTACTCATTTATATTTATCCTTTTTGTTAGATGTTCTTAATGCCACGGCTAAGAGCCTCAGCATATTCTTGGGGGTTGGAAAGCATGACGGCCTTCATGGCCTTCAGCTTCGAAGTCTTATATTCTGCATGAGCAGAAACAAGTGCTTCAAAGTTCTTTGGCTCCTCTTTCTTTTCAAGAGCAACCTCAACAGCAGGTGACGCAGGAATGGGCTTGATGCCAAACTGGGTCAGAACTTTTTTAACAACTTCTGACATCTCAGATTCATCTTCCTTTTCCTCTTCGTCTTCTTTTTCAACAACAATAGTGGGGGCTTCTTGAGCCTGGACAACTTCCTCTTTCTTGGTATCGTCCTTAACTACTTCGTCTTTTTTCATTTCATCCTTGGGCTTCATAGAATCCTCAAGGGCGGATAGGCGAACTTTAATTTCATCCATATCCTTTTTATAATCATAACCTTCTTTATTTTCCATTGCTTCTCCTTGTTTTGTCAAACCATCACCTTCAACAACTGCATTGGGCAGGTCAATGGGGATTGGCTTTCCTCCAGCCATATAGCCGAGTTTTTTTTCTGCTTTTACGCAAGAACCTGGTTCATAGGGTTTGGAGCCTTTTGCTGGCTTGTAACCATCCCAACATCTTAATTCTTTTACTTTCTCCATGAACTTAATCATTTCCTCAAACAATCCATTGGTTGCCGCTGGGCTAGATACCAGGTCAGCAGAGGCAATGCTTTGGGGTCTGATGTAGTCTTTGCCATTGATTGACTCACTCTCATTCACAAATGCCAGGGAGATTCCAAACTGGTCTGGAGCCTCATCTGCCATCTCTTTGATCAATCCATAATGCTGGCTACTCTTCAAAAGCTTTAGGTCTGCAATCAGCTTATTGCCCTCAATCCTGGCATTCCTTGCAAAGCCCACGACCGCATCCAATCCAGAGCCGTGGTTCATCTTGACCTTAACTCCATTGGGAGCCTGTTTCATGATGTCCATTGCCTTCTCCAGGCTTAGTTTATCTACAAACAAGTCATGCCCTTTGGCCTCACCAATCTCCAGAATGCTTACCCCACCAAAATCATTTGCTTCCATCTCCTCATCACCACATTCCATCTCTTCCTCATCCCTGTAGGTATTGTAGGCTACAGCAGACCTCTGGGTTTCATCTGGGAACTTGCTTATTGCTTCTTCATCTCCCATGAATCTAGACACAAAGTCCTGTTCGGATTCGTCACCTGTGGGAAGGGGCAAGGGCATGAATGCCCAGGTTATGTCAAAGTAGGTCGCCGTCAGCCTGGCGGTAGGATGCTTTCACCTTGCCACCACCTGCCATGAGCAGAAACTTATTTACCCTGGCCAATGCCCAGGCATTCCTGGAGTTTGGCTTACCACCACCAATGGTTGGCCTAAAGCTTGTTGAGTAGGCTCCGGCACCCCTTCTGAATACCTTCTTTAGGGCTCCCAGGGATGGGGCTTTCTTCCCAGGGTTCTTATCTTTCCATTCCTTCAGCTTGTTCTTGATTGATTCTTCTGCACCCTCTCCAATCTCAATCTTGCCACCAGTGCTTTTTGTGGCCGCTGAACCAGGCTTGTTCTGCTCAGAACCCTTGATTCTTTCCTTTGGTGGTGCTGGGGTCTGAGAGGCAGACTTTGCACCTGGTCTCTCAAGCTTTACGGCATCAGCACCCCGTCCATATAGGGCTTCTGTGTATTGATCAAAAGCCTCCTCAAAGTTTTCTTCTGTAAACAATTCCTTTGGAATAATCATTTTAATGTCGGCCCCTTATATTCTTTATACATTGCATACACTTCCTTGCTATACTTCTTTCCATTCAGATTGCCAGCAAAAGTTTCAGCAACAAATTCTTGTGGGTTTTTCATTGCATAGTCGCTTACCTGTTTTGCAACAGACTTTTTCAATGCACCAATTTTCCCGCTTCCAAATTTACCCCTTTTCCATGTGCGCCATTGTTCATAAGAAACATCTTTTGCATGGAGAGCATGGCCATATTCATGTCCAAAAGTATCAACAGCACTGCTCCATTTATCCTTTACGCCCTGTTCTTTCATTTGCAAGTATTTGTCACTCTCAAAATATTTGCTGTTGAATGTAATTGCTTGATAGCTTCTATCCTCGCTGTTGCTTGAAATAGCATAAGCCCTTGACCATCTTCCAGTAAGTCTTTCTGTTGTGATCATATATGGTGGCGGTATTTCATATCCCTTTGCCATAATGTTATCAAAGGATTTTTCAATGTGCTGGGTGTTCTTCATGTTCTTGGGAAGTATCACAAATTTAACTCCAGGCTTACGCATCTTTTCTTCAATCCTACTTCTTTCCTGTTCTTCTGGAGTCTTTGGTTCTGGTGTTACCCCCCTTGGTGGTGCTGGTGGTTTTGGAAGATTCGGCCTGGGCTGGGTCGGCGGCTGGGGCTTTGGCTGTGGCTTTGGTGCTTGTTTTGGAATTTTCCCACCAGGTCTTTTCGGGCTATATCCACCAACAAGCTTTGGCCTTCCATAGCCAGATGAACAGCTATTTTCATCGTCAAAGGTTCCATCGTCCTTCATTCCACATGGATTCAATTCTCCATCAGAACTGGCAAGGGCTGTTTCCTCTTGGGGTTCTGAAAGGTTCTTGTCTCTTGATTCCATCTGGCCAACAACTTTCTTTGCCCAGGAATAGCCGGCATCGCCACCCCATCCGTTCCAGGCTTGCCAGCCTTTGCCTTGCTCATCCCAGGTTTCACCCTTCTTATCGACCTCATGGCGATCAAAGAATGCTTTCATTCTGCGGACGGTGTCTGGAGAGAACTTAACCCCATTGATCAAATCCCTAGCCCTGGCAATGCCCACAGGCGTCATTCCCTTTTGGCTGGCTGGTTTCCCTTCCCTTACATCCAAAGCCCTCTTGGCTGACTCCCTGGCTCCTTCTGGTGGCGTAAAATCAATCCCATCATACTTGCCCAACTCAATGCCACCCATCATTCCAGCGATCAGCATCTTCCATTCATGCTGGCTGAGATTCTGAAGTTCTTCTAAATTACTTTTTTTTTGAGAAAGCCCTGTAGGTGCAACTGGGGCTTTGGGTGTTGCTGGAACTGGAGCCCCACCCTGGCCTTCATCCTGTTGCCCATCCTGGGCGGCTTGCTTTTCTTTTTCTGTGGTTGGAATGATTTTTCCAGACTGCACACCAGCAACAATGCCCATTGCCTGTTCCCTTGAAATGGTTGGGAAGGCGGCTGTGATAACTGAAACAGCACCCTCCTTGGACAATGCACCAGCCGCAACGGCATTGATAACATTGATAAGAGAAGCAACCTGGGCTCCATTGAGGCTTTGCCCAATAACATCCTCTTGGCCTTCCACCTGCTGGCCGTCTTGGGTTGTTTGTCCTGGTTGCCCTGCCTGTGCTGGCTGGCCTGTGGGCAAAAGAATTTCAGAAACTGCCTGGGCTGGAACTCCATATTCCTTTGCTAGGTCTTGAATCATCTTAGTCTCAATGGCTCTTGCCCTAAAGGCCGCCTCAACATCCAGCCCCTTCTCTGCATAGATTGAACTTGCTGTGGTCAGTCCGGCCTTAAACTCTGCAATGTTTGCCATAGATTCCCGTCCCAGGTCGATAGAAACATTGGCTCCAAAATTGAAGATTCCCTTAGTTGTTTTGGCTCCATTGCCACTAATCATTCCCCTGGCTACGCCATCAGCAATAACAATGTTCTTGATTGGATTCAGAACCTTATCATTAAGTAGCTTCTGGTATCTGTTAAAAGTTCTTCCAGCCTGTTGCATTTCAAGCCTAGCTGTGGGGCCGGACATGGCAGATGGATCGACAGCAAAGGAGTAGGGGATTCCAAGTCCCATGCAGATATTTCTTAATAATATTTTATGAAACTCTGCAAAGGCTCCACTTGGTCTGCTTGGCCCGTCTGGGAAAATGATGTCCTCTCCTGGCTCAAGATAACTAACCTTGCCAGATTCCATTGATTCCAACTTGATTTGTTGGTTATCAAAGTTCTCCTCTGTGGTTAATGCACTAAGGTCAGAGGCGTTATTGTTTGACCTCTTCACAACTGCACTCTGGGAACTGGCAACCTTTGCGGCAAGCTTCTCAAAATTTACGATGTCATAAATATCAGTAGCATCATTGATTGCAGTGTGAAAAGCAGACACGCCCCTGTATTGATCAATCCTAAGTGGGTCGAAATAATGGAATGCTTGGCTGGCTGAAATGGTTACTTGGTAGGAATAGAAATCCCCAATGCTACGATTATAAATATCATAAGCAGTGGGAGCCCCAGTGTCCCTATCAATGTGAATGCCACCAATAAGCTCCAGGCTTGTATAGGTTTTGTATGGGTCACCGAGTCTATCAGATTCAATACCCTGGAGTTTTAAGTCTCCATTCTTATCTCTGACCAATACAAAAAGGAAATCTCCATCACGGAGCATGGACATGGTTGCAACCTGCATAAGGGTTGAGCCTGTGTGCCTGGTTGATAGGTCGCAATTATTAAACCATTCATTCCAATATGCCTCAATCTCAGTGTTAGCCTTGGGGTTGTCTGTCCTGGCTTGGTAGGTTAAGTTCGATGCAACATGACTTGCAAACTTCATTAAGATGGAGCGAACCAAGCCATTGTTTTCTGCCAAGTCTCTTGCCCTCTTCATTAACTCTACACGATCATAATTTGATCTAAAGTCCTCTGCACCAGATAGATTGCTCGGCCCCCGTCTCTCCCTGGTGTATTTTACTGCATCATATTCAAACTTGGTAAGGGCTTTTTTTGCCATCAGCCTTTGAACCCCAGCTTGGGGATTTACAAATGAAACAAGCTTATCCAGGAATGTTTGTTTAAGCTTCATGGGCCGAATTTTGCATAGGTGGTTCTAATTCTTGTGCCAGATGCAGACTGAATAGCAAGAGTCAATTCTGCAATAATCTCTCTAACCTCAGACAGATTAGCCCTGCTGAATGATCTTCCAGCAATGGAATAACTTGCACCTGCCACCGCTATTGCCTCAAGACAAGTGATATACTTATCACGCAGGGAATTTAAGGTGGCAATGGGCAGACCAATGAAATCACCCTTCGCCATTATTCTCAATCTCCTCTGTCAAGCCTGCTGGCATGATCTTCAATCTCTTATGCAAAGCCGCACCAACAATTGCCATGCATTCACAATCAAGCAAGTGGTTATGCTTGCCTATCTGCTTCCACACCCTCCTGGTTCTGCCCGTCATTGGATTCCTGACCTCTACCTTTGTTTCGGATGAAATGTGAACTTTCCAAACCTCTGGTGTGTCCTCTGCAATAAACCCATCAGTTTTCAAAAGGTTGGATAGGATGTCTTTGATGGCTGGGTTAGACCATCTCCAAACTGGGCAAAGCTTCCATTTCCAGCCCTCCCTGGAGCCAACATTCTTTCCGCTGAATGGGTCTCCATTGGCAATCCTGGCAAATGGTCTTTGAACCCTCTGCTCTCCCACAATCTCTGAGAAGCTTGATTTGTCTGAACCAACCAGGGCAATAAAACCCCATTGGCAACAATGCAAATAAACATCACGGGTCTGGTCACCAGAATCAATGAAGGTTGCTTTAGGCTCAACATTGAACTCATCAGCCTTGGCCTTTATGTCTCCCCAAGTCTCAAGCCTTCCAGCCCATACCAATCTGCTTTTGCCGTCCATGTCCCAAGCCCTCACAACACACCAGGCATGGAAGCCGCCGGCCTCTTGAATATCACAGGCCATGACAAGCTTCTCGCCCATGTTCACTTCCCCAAGTTTATATTTGCCTGGTATAATCTCTACCCTCTCTTGGTCGTGCTCCATCCATGGTTCTGCAAGAACCCTGTTCACAAAGTCCTGTAGCCCTATAATTCCGCTGTGCTTGTCCTGTAGAAATTTAACTGCCAAGCTTCCAAAGGTTACCCAGGGCGGGTATAGACCATTCAAATGATACGACCTTCTGCCTGGCTCACCCTTGGGGTTGGTTGGTCTCCACTCACCCTGCCTCAACATCATTGTTTTGTGTCCATCCCTAATTGGCTTCTGGCAGTTTTCACATTCATAGTAGGCTGAATTTTTTACTATACCAAAGTCATACACCCCATCTTCAAGCTTTGCCTTTTCATCCCACTTCACCCTTTCCCAAATAAGCTTTTGTTTATGTCCACAATGGGGGCATGGAACAAAGAAGAATCTCATGTCTCCCTTCTGCCACTCTGCCCAGATAATTGAATCTGCTGTGGTTGGCGTGCTGGTGGAAACAACCAAATGGTTTGGATAGGTTGCAACTCTGGCTTCTGCTAACTGCAATGCTCCAGCCTCTTTTGAGTTTGTGCCATCACTAAACTTATCAACCTCATCGAGCATCAAAAGTGAAACTGATCTAGAGGAAAGATTGGCTGGGCTGTTTGAGCCAACAAACCAAAGGCTCATTTTTCTAAAGTGCTGTTCGAGTATCTTTATTTTATCTGTGTTCTCTGGCTTTTCCTTTGCCAAAATTGGGCAATCATCCACCATTGGCAACCACCTGGTTTCTGAGAATGATCTTGCCAGTGCTTCAGATGGCATTACCCAAAGTGCTGGGCATGGCTCAACTGCAAGTCTGTAGGAAAGCCCTGCAAGAATTGTGGTTGTCTTGGATGTCTGGGCTCCCCACACCAGGGTAATTCTCCTAACAGAATCATTCCCAAAAGCCTCCAGGGGCTCCCTCACATAGGGAGTAAGATTTGTGCTATACGGGCCTGGAATGTTTGTGATTCTTGGTGAAAGAACCAGGCTCTGCTCACACCATTCTGAAATTGATAATTGCTTCTTGGGAATCAAGAAGCTTTTCATGAAGGGAACAAGCTTCATTCATCTAGTCAGAAGATGCCCTTTTGAATATGCCTCAATTGGGTTGCCATGAATCCAGTTGTGGCAAGTCATGCACACTGCCATAAAAAACTCTTTCTCATTTAGCCTCTCTCCAAACCTACCCCTTTTGTGGTGGATTTGATCTGCTTTTTTACCACACCTTTCACATAGTGGGTTCTGCTCCAGGTATTCAACCCTTGCTATGGAATAGACCTTGTTCTGCTTGGCTCTTTTTTTTGAAACAGGATTAAGCCTTCCACCCCTCTTCATTGGGGTCTTGCGTTTGAGTGGTGTGCGTTTCATCGATCAAAGAATGGAAGCACAATGCCAAGAATTGCGATTGCCACCAGCAGAACAATAAAGCATTCATTCATTTGAATGCCTCATCTTCTGTTTTTTGGATTGTGAGCATCAATTGATCTACTGCATCTTGGATTGCTTTTTTGGAACATTCTGGGTCGCTTGGGTTTGCCCTGGTTGCGACAGACGATGGCATAGCATCCAGTAGTGAACGGATTTGAGAGAGGAACTTAGAAAGAGTTTCTTGAACTTCGTCTGCCGAAAGTGTTTGTCGAAGCCTAGTCTTTTCTTCTTCATGGCATCTCTTGGCATCTTCATATCCTTTCCTTGCTTCATTGTGGGCATGGATTGCGGCTTTGATGTGGAAGATGTTGTCTGTTTTAAGGGCTTTACCAACCTTCCTGGCCGCTGATAGTTCAATTCTTTCTGCCCTAAGAACTCTGCCCAGGCTTGTTGTTGCTGATATATCCTCATCAGAAAAACCTGCTGGTTCTGGTTCTTCCTGGTTCTCTTTGGCTGGCTCCATTGGGATGGCGTGCTTCTTGGGCATCTTCATATTCTCCAGCCTCCATCTCATGGCTGAAGCTTCTGATTCCAAGGGCATTCCCCTTTTGACCATCCTTGAAACCTGCCCTGGGCTGTATCCCCATTTCTGGCAAAGCTCTTTTTGACTTATCATAAACTAATTTAACTGCTGAGGGATAATCTTCATTCATCACAAAGGCTTGCCACAGGCTTGGCATTTCTCACCATCTTCTTTTTTGCCCTCATCCTCTGGGGCTGTTTGTTCCATTAGTTCTGCCAATTCATCAGCACCAAACCCTGTAATGTCTAAATCAACTTCTCCAGTGTCTAACTCTTCAATTAGGTCTTTCAGTTGTGGCAGGTCAAACTCTCCACTCAATTTATTTAGTGCAATGTTTGCTGTCTTTTCTTTTTGTTCATCTAGCCACACTGCCCAGACATCCACAACATGCACCCCCATGGCCATATAACATTTGAGCCTTTGGTGTCCTCCAACAACTCTTCCTGTTTTTGCATTCCATGTAATGGGCTGGAGATTCCCCAGCTCGTGCAGAGATTTGGTTAATCTGCCCAGGGCATCTGAGGAAATTTTTCTGGGATTGTATGAGGCTGGTAAAAGTTCAGAGATTTTTTTCTGAACTAGCATTGGGTATTTTTGGTCTTTATTCATAAATCTTTTTATATCAGTTTTTTACAATATGGTTTTTCAAGAAACTCTCACAAAATGATCGTGTCCTTTCCC
>Ga0181358_1001252_pt1 | contig 11713 bp, 16 predicted proteins | sample Fa13VDMM110SD_FD_130096 | JGI IMG/M metagenome (GOLD analysis project Ga0181358, IMG submission 130096) | Freshwater viral communities from Lake Michigan, USA - Fa13.VD.MM110.S.D | ecosystem: Environmental > Aquatic > Freshwater > Lake | place: USA: Michigan | collected 2013-09-24
GCTTCTTGTTCTACTTTTGGCAATTCTGCCGCTGGTTGTTCTTGAATTACTGCTGGTGCTTCTTTAGGAATTACAACTTTTATTGGTTCTTCACCAATTGGTGGAAAATTAACTTTAATAGGTTCATTTTCACTTAACATTTTTTTCATGGAAGGTTTTCTAGGTTTTACTTTGAATTCTCCTTCTTGTTTTTCTAATTGAGACATAATATAATAATATAAAATTGGTTAATTTATTCTATGCGTTTAATTGATCCCCAAAATCTTCTAAAAAATTATTGTTGTTATTTTCAAAGCTTTGAGGTAAAGTATTGTTTTTACGTTGATCAATTAATTCTGATTGTTGGGTTGCTTGTATTTTTGTTCTTTCGTCTTTTCTATCTTCTTGTTCTTGAAATTTATTTAGATCAGACTGAACTTTTAATTGTGCTAATTGCATATCGTATTTGAAAGCTTCAGCTAATAATTGTCTTTTAATTTCTGCTTCAGTTTGCATTCTTTGCAATTCAAATTGAGATTTTGCTTGTTCTAAACTAACTAATGTTTCTGTTAAAGCTTGTTGCTTTTGTACTTCAAACATCGCTGCTTTTTCTGCGCTTTCTGAATTTGCTTGTGCTTGTGCTTGGATATTTGCAAGTTGTTGTTGTTGAGCTTGCTCTTGTTTTCTTTTTCTTTTTAATTTTAAAAGTTCATTAGCAAGTTTTAAGTTTTTAATTTGTCTAATGTCAATAGCGTCTTCAAGGTCAATTCCTCCTCCTTGCAATGACACCTGTATATTTTGTTCTAATTGTGCTTTTTCTTCTTCGTCCGGTTCAACCTCTAAGTAGATACCAAAATCATGTAGATTTAAAGTACTAATTTCTTTTAACGTTTCTACATTAAAAGTAGATATACTTTCTTTTAATGAGTTTTCGGTTAACGGGTGATTTAAACAATCTGCTACTCTTAATGAAATATTTTCACAAATTCTAACGGTTAAATATAAACTAGCATCTTTAATGTGCCGTGTTGCAACGTTTGATGCGTTAGCGGCAATCTTTTGTAATCCTACTAAAGCATTAGAATCCGGTTTACTTCCATCAACTGCTTCGTTTAATCCGGTAACATCTCTAATCATCTGAAGATAATATTGATATGTTTGTATTAAACTTTGTATTTTACCTTGCCCGCTTGAAGAGTTTAATTCTTGTATTGGCACCTTACCTCTGTTCAAATCTCCTTCTTGAGTAAGCGATCTACCTACAATACTACCGGTTTGAAAATACATATTTAATGCTTCAGCAGCATTATAATTTGTACCGTTTCCTAAATCAACCTCGGCTAGTCCATCAATATCTAAGAACACTCCATCAGGAACTAATCTAGACATCACTTGTTGTAGTTTTAAATGCGTTAATTGAATCATATCGGCAAATGAAATACACTTGCTAACTATTGAATCAATTCTGCCTTTGTATATTCTAGGAGCGCAAATAACGTAATTCATTTCTACTTTTGTAGTGTCTGCAAATGGCCTTGTCATGTTCTCAGACAGTTTCCATTCCAGCATGGTATTTGTACCTATAATCTTTGCCCCTGTATACAACACCTCTATTGTTCTAGATACCCTTTCAAAGTTATCATTAGGCGGCGGATTAAATGCGTCGGTTTTTTCAATTACTTTTTCTAATCCGTTTTCGCCTTGTTTTATTTTAAAAACTTGGTTCATATAAGTCTTGTATTCAAAATACATTACTTGAACCGTGTTTTCATCGTAATTACCCCATCCTTGTATATATTGTCTATTACCAGGCATTTGTTGTATTTTGTACAACTCGTCTTCTGATATATTAGGATATTGTTTTTTTAATTCTGGAATAGTAATTGCTTTTACTTCCCCTACATAATATACATCATCAAAGTTAGGATCTTCAGTATATGAATATATCAAATAGGCTGGATCAACATAATCAACTACAATACCATTAGCGGTGTTATACGATGTTTTTGCAGCAGCTATTCCTATTGTTGTTAAATCTAAATTTAATCTTTTTCTAATTAAATCGTATTTATTTGTTTTTAATATAGTATTGATAGCTTCTTCCTCAGCAACCTCGATTGCTTGTTTATATGAAAGCTGCATGTGCAATTCTAATTCATCTTTTGTTCTAGGCAAATCTGCTGTTGGTATATTACTTTTTGCAATATTAATACCGGTAGCAGACATTGCTTCTTCTATTTCAGCTTGCGCAACCATATCAAAAGCTAAAGCGGATGCGTAATTTGTGCGCTTTTTTACAGACTCAGGATCTTGTGCGTATGCACGTACATCATAAGTTTTTTGAGAAATACCATTAGCAACTATATCAACAAACTTTGATAAAATAGGAACAGGTGTCCAATCTAGGTTTAAATAAGATAGATCGCCATTTATAGATAATTCATCTTTATATTTTTGAGCAGACTGCTCGCCTCTAGCATATAATCTTAATCTATGAAAATTATTCCACGCAGTTAAATATCTATTGCCATTGCTTCTACCCTGATTAAACCATTCTTGTTCTATAGCACGTGATACTTGTAATCCATATTCTTCTGATGCTTTTACCTCATCGTCTACAACTTGGCTAGGAAATGCACTATTTGTATTTGTGTATATATTCATTTATTTTATGATTTTTGACGTAGAGCCTTTGTTATTATATTTTTTAAATCCTAAAGGCACGGTTGTTATTTCTTTTTTCGATATTGGAACATATTTATTTTTATTACATGCCATAATTGCCAATCCCGAACTTATAGAAGCATCAAAATTTGTTCTATTGTTTATATTAAATCTAGCCCAATCTTCCAAAGTTTCTTGAAAGTACATTGAACCATATCCGTTTTCATTTAATCCAATATGATCCTCTATATAAGTTTCAATAGCAGCTGCGTGTGCCTGTATTATATCTTGTGACGAATTGGGTATTCCCCCAATTTCTCTTTCTGTAATTGATAACTTACTATATATTTTGTCAGGTCTATTTATTGAGTATCCTCTGTAACCCCTCCTTTTTAAATAGTAAAGTAATCTTGGTTTATTATTCTCTGCCAACATTGGCATTCCGTAAAACACTAAAGACATTAAAACATCTTCAAAAAATATTTCAGCTGTTTGTGGCCTAGATATATATTGTAAGAAAAAAGTATTTGGCGGAACGTCTTCCATTGAAAACTTTGTTAAACCATGTAATGCTCCTTTAGAACCTTTGCCATCTACTGTTCCAGATATATCATAACTATCACAACCAAACGCACCTAAGTGTTCATTACCAGGAAACTTTCCTCCGTTCTTTAATATTATATTATTTTGTAGATTAGGAGACGGTATCCATGATATTAAAAATCTACCATCTTTATTAGGATAAAATACAACTCTAGTGTCTAGTATTCCATTAACCCATTGAAAGTTACCCCTAGTTAAGGTATTCGAATTCCTTAAATCTGCATTATAATCTATTTGTTCGTATATTTTTGTAAGATTAAACAAAGATTGCTTTGCCTCATCTCTAAATGCGTGTTGTTCTGTTCTTGGAAATTGTCGGTAATATTCGTTTAATCCGTCTGGATCTGACTTTAACCCGTCAACTTCATTTTGCCAATGCTCTATAACTCCGTAATCTATATCATTACCATCAACCCCTTTTACAAAGGTTTTTGGAGTATCGAAGACAGGTAAGCCATAAGTATCAATGAATCCCTCGTACGACCATTCCATAGGTATGAACAAACTATATAATCCTGAGCTAGTCTGGCCATTGCGGTTTCTTTTTGTGACATCCGAATTGTAATAAAGAACTTTAAAATTTTCTCCTCCTTTATCTAAAGCGTTTGAGGTTGAACCCATCATACACTTTCCAATAATTTTGCTCCCCAACCTTAAAGTTGTTTTTGTTACCCTCCAGTTGTTTAGAATGTTGTCCGGTCTTTCCCACTTTCCACTTTCGTCGTGTACTAATATTTTTAACTTTTCACCATCATAGGAATTATCTCCAGTATTCTTCCAGTCAATTGTAGTATCAAGACCATCAAGCTCTTCTAATTTCTCGTTAGCGTCTAACTTTCTTCTTGTTAATTTTGAAGCTGGAATTCTATATGCTAATTCTGTTTTAGGTCTATCCATACCATCTTGGATAGGTTTAAAAAAGAATGGGTAATTAACTGAAATTGGTACTACCTTATCGGTAAACATCTTTTTTGCATCTGCTCCAGATTTTGATAATATACCAAATCTTGAATCACTTGATATTGTAGCAATATTAACAAGTTCTGCAGAAGACATAAAAGAAAATCCAGAACGTCTATTTTTTAAATAACACATTCCATAACATCTTGGATCTGCTTTACAAGCTTCCCAAAATATAAAAAACAATCTATTTGATTCTCTAAAATCTGGTGCTCCAACGTCAATTTTGCTCCATTGAAGGTACATATAATGCGTACCAGTTATATAGGTAGGTTTCCCATTATTATAAAAGAATAACCCTTCTTCCCTATACTTAAATTCATTATCAATGTAATCGTACCATCTTTCTTTAAAAGCATCCGGGTGTTTATTCCAATCAAAAGTATTTTTTATTCTACTTATTTCTTTTGGATAATTCATTTGTTCCCAGTGCTGCTCCTCTTTTAACTTAGATCTTGAATACGGATTTTCGCTTAAAGGTAATGCTATTTTTAAATTCTGGATTTCATATATTTCACCAATCTTTCCAGTCTTACTAATAACAACCATATCATGAGTCTTATCGTAGCCATATTTCCATTTATTTAAACGGTTGTTCTGCCGTATAACACTTGACTTTACATAGTCAGGTATTACCTTATATAATGATTGCTCGTACATTACTTAGATCTTCCTTCTGCAAATCCTTTAAAAACAGCCGTTGTAGATTCTTTTTCAGATTCATTCAACATTTTTTCCTCTTCTTCTATTCTACTTAGAATTTCAAAAGCATCAAAAATTGCTAATTTTTTAGTAGCAGCAGCATTTTTTAATTTATCAGCAGATAAATCATCATCGCCATTATCTAATATAGCTTCTTCAGCAACCTTAATTAGTTCCAATACTGCTTTGTGCCCAGCTTGGATTATATTCGACTTCGTCTCCTTTATATTCATATTTAATTACAATATCATTAGATTTCATACAATAAAGTCGCTGACCATCAATTACGAATTCAAATTCACCGTTAGGAGTATATCCTACAAGGTCTCCCTGGTTGATTTTAAGCGCTTCTAAGGACTTATTTCCGTATTTTAATATACCAATAAGCCTTTGCTCTTTATCGAGCTTTAAATAGTCAATATTTTTTAGAGGTTTTATAAAACATCTATTACCTATTGCCTTCCATTCTTTATCATTTTTATGTAAATAAATTTGATCAAGATCACAAAAATATAAATTGTCCATAAAGAACGATCTACTATTTTTTTTAATACCTTTAATGTCGTAAAATACTCTAAAAACGTTATGATGAATAACTACTAAATCTCCAACTTTTATATTTGTAGAATAAGCTAATGGAACTGAAACCACTTCCGCTAAATTATTTACAGATTTAAAACTTTCTATTTTAGTATTTAATATTAAACTTTTGCCATTCACTTTAACTTCATTATCGTATCTTTCGCCAACAGGCTTTACAATAAAGTTAAATACGCTTTTCATTAATATTCTAAATCGTATTCTACAGAGATAGCCATGTTAGAATTAAACTTCTTCCACGGCATTACTTCATCTTCTTTTCTTATGTATATATTATATGATGAGTCTTTATGGTCTAGCTTAATGTAAGCTATTTCATGACCGCCATATACTGTTTGTCCTATTGAATAATGCATGGCTTCATTCTTATAATCAGCCCCTATGCTTATTTTTCTAATAACGGAGTCCATTAATTCACTTCTTCCGCTTCAACCACTTCTACTTCAGTAGTTTGCTCTTCCATAAAATTGTAAGAACCGTCTTCTAGGTTGATATTAATAGCTCCATATTGATCTTGAAGTTCCATTTTAAAATCTTCTATCGCTTTGTTTACATCTGCAAGTTGGTGCAAAAACGCGTGCTTTTGAGATTCCACCAATCCAATGTTAGTTAATAATGCTTGAAGATCTTTTTGTTGTGTTACAATTGTTTCTAATTGTTCTGCTGTAATTTTGTTTGTGTTTTTCATGTTTATTTAATTTAATTGTTAATTATTATTATTTTATTCCCCGGCTGGATATTGAAATTGCCAAGTATTACCAAAAGTTGTAATATATTTATTTGGGTAATTCCATCCTGTTTCAAAAACATACGAGTTTTCAATTTGAAAAGTATCTATTGAAGCCGTCAATGCCTCGGTAGACCAACCCGGGATTCCTTCAGCTAAAAACACATTTGCCGCTATAATGCTTGAGCCAATAGGCCAAACGTTTGTTGCAAAGTTTATAGCCTTTACACCATTAAAAGTAGCAACGCTACCTTCGCCATCTGCAATATCGGCAGTCCATTTTATATTAAAACTTATTGGAAAACTACCCGTATTATTGTCTACAACAAGCCCGGTAATATCAGCGCTTATATTACAAGTAATAACGGCAGTCTCCCCAATGTTTGCTAAAATACCAATATTTATATTAGAATCAAGGCATGGCCTATTTATGCTTACTTGGTTTATTGGTAAATCAAGTAGGGTATATCCGGATATAGTTGGCAAAATAGGTTCTAATAAATACCCGTAAGCATTGCCCCCGTTTATTAATACTCTATCGCCAGTTGTGAATGTGCCTACCGGATATTGGTTTGCACTATTATATTCTTCGGCTACACAATTATAAAATTGGTATGATTCATATATTGTAGGCGTTCCTCCGCCAGACGTTGCATTAGGCCAGCCAATTCAAATACCCATTCCCCAACCCATTAGTAAAGCGCTACTATGTCAGAACAGGTTGTAGCCACCGATGAATTTTCATCAGCATATACTCTATTTACTATAACTGGAAAAAAAGTGCCATTAGGAATATTTGTAAAAGTAGTATAGCCATTATCATTATCTCCTCCAACAACACTACAAACTAATGTTCCACCTACACCAATATACAATGCGGCCGAGTTTAAATTAACGCCTTGATCTAAATATGCTGGATTTGCAATGCCAGTTGGTACTATCATTTTTGCTCTTGTTCCAAAATCTGGTTGATTACCATATTGTCCCATAATTTATTTTTTAAATATTTTATTGTATATTTTAATTTTGTTTTTTGTTCCCATTTTAAATTCTAACACTGTATGTCCAGGGAAAGAATAATCTTTACCGGGTTTCATAACCTTAGAATTACCTTCGTTATCAATACCCAAAACGGGGAAATCTACGTTTTTCATTGTGATGTCCCCGCTAGGTATTACATTGTAAGGTCTATCTTTATCCGGGCTATTTTTTTTATACCCTTTGGTTGATAGATTTTTCATTTTATTAACATCCGCAACTAGCGGCTTTTTTTGATGTAAACTGACCACTAAAACCACTTGACTCTTCAGCACCTCTGCTTTTTACAGAGCCACTGCTAGTTTTAAAGGTTTTTTTCTTAGGCTCCTCTTTTGGTGTTTCTTTTGGAGGGATTATTATTTTTGGTATCTCCGTGTCTTTTCCGGTGTCTGAAGCAGTACCAGTTGCCGTATTAGTCTTGTCGAAATATTTTTCTTTATTTTCCTTAGGAGCTTTTTTCCAAGCCTCTATTTCTTTTGGAGTTGTAGCTTTCTTTTCAACTTTTTTACCTTTAATTGTTTCGCTAACGGTTGCGGTTTCGGTTCTAACATCTTTAGAACCTCCTTTATTTTCTCCCTTAGCAGCTAACTTTTCTTTTGCCAATCTATCTGCTTTTTCCTGTAAAGTTTCACCTGTACTAGGATTCTTTTCTTGCTCCAAGGGAGACTTAGACATGATCTTATTTTTATTTTGTAAAAGCATTTTATCACCCGCCATTCCTCTTTGATAGAATGGGGTTTTGCTTTGCTGAGCAACAGGTTCATTAGTAGCTGGTTGCGTTCCACCGTTCTTTTTGGCTGCAGCCGCGGCTACTCTGTCTGCAATGGCTTTTCTTCGTGACTCACCTTCAGCCTTAGCTTTAGCTTGTTTTTCTGCTAAACTTGCTGCATTTTTTGCTCTAGATTCAGCTTGACCCGCTTTTATTTTATCTCTTTCAGCTCTTACTCCGGCTAGTCTTGTTGCTTCTTTGTCTTGATTTTCTTGTCTATTAAATGCTTGAAGACTTTTATTATATTCGCTTTCAGCTCTTTTCTTTTTATCATATGAAAATTCTGCTTGATGTTTTCCGCCTTCAGTAATTTGGCCATCAACAATCTGTGCTCCTTTTCCTCCTTTTAAAGTAGTTTTTAAGTCTGCATAAAATTTTTCCTTTTCTTCTCCGGAAAATTTGTTATCACTAAGTTCAGCGCTGGTATTAGCATTTCCTGTAGCTTTTGTTACTGAATATCCACTACCTGTTAAAAAGTTACCAATTCGGCTTCCTTGTCTTCTAGTATATGCTTCTGTAGTACTTACATCACCAGTGAATTTATTATCGCCGGCTTGCTCTTGTATTTTTCTAATCTCTTCTCTAATAACTCTATTTTTAGGCTTACCTTGAGCAACATCTCTCATTTCCGTTCCTCTACCTTGATATTCAGGTAAAGAGTAGTCAGGTTGCGTTGGTTTTGTTAACCTAGTTGGTTTTGTTTCATTAGTTGCAGGCTGCCCTGCTACTTCCTGACGGAATGGAGCACGTTTCATTGTAAATGCCATAATATTTTTTTTTATTGTTATTCTTTCTTTTTATATATAATGGTGGCCATAGCGTCACCCGTTAATTCACATTTTAATGTATTATTATCAATAAAAGTATAAACACACTCTACAACCCATTTATTTGGAACAAAAATTGTTTTAATAAAAATTGATGAATGATTAACTTTTAATGTAATTATATCAATTGACAATCCTGAGGTCCCGCTTATTTCTTTAGCATGTAAAATTTGATCATTACTTTTCCAAAAAAATAAATGGGCAGATTCCTGATCTGGTTCCCAGTAACCAATTAAATCATTAGTATTAATTTTTTCTTGAGAAAATGTGCTTAAGCTAAATAATGTAATCGCGATAATTAAAAATACTTTTTTCATAATTAAATAATATTAGATTTATATAATATTACTATTACGCGTATTTATTGCTTTTTATAAGCTTCTGCTTCCCAAGGTAATTTTTTAGAACCTTCTTTCATTTTGGCCCTAGAATATTTTTTACCTTTCCATGTAACATGTGAATCCGTATAATCCAAATCACCACGTTTCATTTGGTTTATATGAACCTTTTCGTGTGATATTGTTTTATTCTTTCTTAGTTCTAATGGGGATACGTCTTTATTTATTAGGATAGTGCCATTTTTTTGCGCCATACCTAATACGTTTTCGTCCATGTCCATACTATAAATCGGTGTGTTATCTGTGCCGTATGGGGCCCCTGTCATTTTAAACGCCATTTTTATAGAGTATTTATGTAATATATAAAAAATATTATAAATTCCCTATAAATATAAATCTATAGGGAATCTAAAATTATTATTATGACCAAACGCCTGATTCAATTTTTACAACTGTATATACAGGGGCTGCAGCAGTACCGGTAACATAATTAGGTATTTGTAACGCAACCGTAGGTGTTGATGGAACACCGGTTAAAGCTGATACAATACCATCTTTAACAGGGAATTGATTTAAACCTGTTAACGGGTTTACCGCAATTGCGCAAGCCGTATGAGTTAAAACTAATTTTTGCGTATTAGATACTGCTCCTTGCGCAAAATAAAGAGCGGTTGTAGTGGTGCTAAGCGGTTCAACTCTAGCGATTGTAGTAGCGTCAATAAGTGCTGTTGTACCTACAGTAAGAGCTGTGTTGCCACCGAAAGCAGCTGTTCCTTGTACTGGAAATGTAATAAAATTTGCCATTGTTTTTTTTGTTTTGTTATTTGTTAGTTGTTGTTTATTGTTTATTGTTTAACACTTTTTCATTTTTGTCGGAGCGGTTTTTGCTGAAGACTTAAGCTGCATAGGGCCAGCCGGGCCTTCTTTTTTACCCCTAATAGTGGTTCCTTTTGCTTTTTCCGCTTTTCTTTTTCCTTCTCTTTCTTCCCTTTCTTTTTCAACTTGCATTCTTAGTCTATCAGGACGCTGTTTATCAGCAGGACGCCCTTCTTTTCTTTCTCGTGTTTTTTGCTCCTCCGTCATTTTACTTTGTCTATCTTGCTCTCTTTTTTTAGCATTTGGATCTATATACTGTTTAGCCGGACTTTTAGCTTTAACCGCTGTTTTTTTTACTACTTTCATATTATTTTAATTTTATGTTATTTTGCTTTTGCACGTTGAGTTATTGGGCCTGCTTGATATATTGGTTGATCAAACCTAAGTTTAATTCCATTTGGGCCTCTATTAGATCCTTTATGTTTAGGATAGCCGGTTGTATCAAACGGACCGTCCCATAAAGCGTTCGCTCCTACCCCTGACATATTTGCTTCTTTGTCAAACGGAGTTTTTGGGTGTTGTGTTTCTTTTATGTTCATAGTTATTGATTTGATAAATCGTAAGTTGGTGTTATTGCTTGTTGTACTTGCGCAGGAGGAGGTATTGGCTGGGACTCGGTTGATGGTGGTAATATAGGATTTATCTCCTGTGTTTGAGTCAAAGGAGTCATAGATCTATCGTAACTACCAGGAACTTGTTCTTGTCCAAATACGTTTTTTACTGTTGCATTATTTCCTGTTGCTTTTGGATTCATTTGTTGTGCTTTTTTGGCTGCTTTAGCTGCCATTAACTTTTCTCTTAAACCATTTGGATTGGTTGGTGCCCCTTCCGGCACCGCTCCCCCCGATCCGTTTACGCCATAATCGTAATTAAGTTGTTTTTGTTCGGGTGTTATAATTGCGGCTTGCTTTTTTTTCAATGCTTTCATCACTGCGCTAGCAGGACTCGTATTAAGATTTCCAAAAAATCCTCCTGTATTTGTATTTTGTTGTGAATTATTTGTATTAAGATTTCCAAAAAATCCTCCTCTATGCATTGAACCTGTACCAAATTGATTTGAAGCTCCTGTTGAAGCAAGTTGCGTTGCTCCTACTGGCATACCCATCAAACTACCGTTAAATGTATTTGGATTTGTAGTTGGTACTTGAGCTTGATTAGCTAAACTACCTATTATGCTTCCACCAAAAAGTTGGTTTAAAGGACTTTTATTCGTTTTACGTGCCATTGTTCCTTGTTTTATCTTTATTCACATTATGTATTGCTGTTGCCATAACGGTATTAATATATGTATCACTTTTCATTATAACATTTCTATAACTAGTTGGTATATCTTCTTTACCTAACATTATACGATACATTTTGCTTATTAGTTGCTTACACTTAAATGAAACTTTATATATATTATATTTTTGAGTTGTGTGGTTTCTGTTTCTCCATACCACAATCCAACCCTCTTTTAATAAATTGTTCCAGCGTTTATTGTCCCAACTATATGCGTAGGTACCTATTTTATAATCTTGTTTTGTAAAGAACTCCATACAATCAAAATAAATTAACAGTTCCAAATCGGCGTCGGTTAAGTTATTATTTTTGCAAGCCCATCTTCGTAGTAGTCTGTAATGTTTTAATA
>Ga0181358_1001253_pt1 | contig 11708 bp, 9 predicted proteins | sample Fa13VDMM110SD_FD_130096 | JGI IMG/M metagenome (GOLD analysis project Ga0181358, IMG submission 130096) | Freshwater viral communities from Lake Michigan, USA - Fa13.VD.MM110.S.D | ecosystem: Environmental > Aquatic > Freshwater > Lake | place: USA: Michigan | collected 2013-09-24
TGCAAATGCCTTGTCAACACTGCCCGGCGGAACTATGCTTGCGTTGGACAATATGGGATCAACAAACTGCACTTCGTATATGTCGGCAATGCCCTTGCGTCTTCTTGCTTCTTCTGCATAAAACAAATTGAGGGCAGCACACAATCCTGTGGCTTCGATATTTCCAACTTTGTAAGGCGCTGCCGAAGCCTTGGATGGCGGCTTAGGGCTGGCGCCAGATCCCTGCGTGATACTTCGTGCCTCGGCATCGGCTCGGGCATCGGCTTCCAGTGATAAACGCAAATCAGAAATAGTCTGATTTGTGCCTACCAAAATATCACTCACTGTGGCCCCTTGGAATTGAAAGCTCTGTGGTATGCTGCCACGGTCAGTGCTGAATGCTGTGAGCTGATCTGTTGGCACACCTGAGATGCTGTATTCTACCAGTTTGTTGGACACTTTGAATTGAATGTCCACAATCTTGAAGGGTATGAATTTTTCAACAGCGGCTTGTCGATCAGTGAACCCACGTCGATTATCAATGGGCATGACTAGATTGCCCCGAGAATCGTAACCATAAAATCGCACCACCATGACATATTGTGCTTCATTATAATTTATTGTAGTGCCTTTTTTGACATATCCGTTTTTCTCATATAGATCGTTGACTGCTCGTATGAGATTGGGTTGAAGACTTATGCCATTAGGCTCAGTGACTGTGAAGCTCACATTGGTGAGTTTTGCTGCACCGCGAGATCCTGGGGTTGCGCTTATACTATTTTCAATCACAAAATTGTCCATGTAATAGTCCAAGGTAAAGAATGGATTTCGACCTGTGGTATTGGCAGAATTTTTTTCAATAAAATTTGTACTTGTTGTCTGTAGTGACGCGCCGCCGCTTTGCATCAACAAATAATAACTATTGATGTATTTGGTGTCACTGGTGGCCAAGCTGTTGTACGTGGCATGATCCAACAGATACCAACTGAGACTGTAGGTATAACTGGCAAATTGATCCAGTATGTTGTCTTGACTCACGATGGCATTTTGAGCACCGGCATACAGTTCATCAAGACGATTGACCACTGAATTGGCAGGCTGGGCAGCATCATCTCCTCTAGATCCAACACCGTTGACTTCTACTCTGAAAAATCGTTCAGGCTCTATCTGATACACTTCGCCGGTTTCTTCATTGCGGGCATTCACCAATCGAGGATTGGCGGGTTGAGCAGAACTGGTTGAGGACTGAGTTTGTGCCACAGTCCGTGCTGGAGCATTTGTGCCCTGGTCAGTATCTCCGGTGGCAGCGGTCCTAGGAGCGTTGGCATTGGTGGGAGCAGCAGCGGTCTTGGTTACCACTCTACCATCTGGTCCTGTTTCTTTCTGTACCGCAGGTGCTGCACTGGTGTTGGCACCATCATCTCGAGCCACTTGAGCGTTTGCCGTGGTATCCGCTGAACTTGATGGAGGGTATCCAAATGCCATGTTTAGAATCCTAATGCGCTACGCAGTGTGGTTATCTTGGGTAGATAGATCAAGGTGCCTACTTTAAAATCCAAAGGAGGTTTTGTAAGTGTGTTGGGATTGCGTTGATAAAACACCCACCAAAGACTAGCATTGTCGTAAAGGTCAAATGCCAACATGTCGGGTCGGTATTGATATGTCTGTGTGATCACCAAGGTCTGGTCATCACTTTCTCTGGGAAAAGGGCGATCGGTCCGCACATCCAGAAAGAACTGGCTGTAGGGAGTGAGATAATATGCACTAGTGCTATCGTAATTGGCCATTACCAGAATCCTTGTTTTACTAAATCACCATTGGCAAACTGTTTGAGACTAAATTGTCGGCTGGCCTGGCTGCGTGTGATCACCGGTAACAAACTTATCGATATTTCTATCTTGGTGGGCACATAGGTGGGAGAATTTTTGCTCAGGTTAGAAGGAGCATTTTGATATACTATGCCACCTTTTTGTATTCCTTGCCCCGAAAACAATTGGTTTAATCGGGTCAGCGCACCTGATATGGGATTGGTAGGTAAATTGTTCTGCGTGGATGTTCTTCTTTTCAACAAGTCAGTACCGTTGTTGTTGGGGCTGCCTGCACGTATATAATCAACATCTGCAGGCAGATTATACTCAAAGCTGGTCAGCACACAGGCATGATTGTTGAATTGATATTCTCCCAGACCAGTGACAAACAACAGTGGCGGTGGCGCGCCTCGTTGGGCATCTTGGCCGTAGAACATCTTGGTGGCTGACCGGAAGAAATGTATCGCTGCCAACAGATACTGTGCCTCCACTGTGTCCTGTGCCGTGAATGTTCCGGAAATACGCACCTGCCCAACTGAGCTGCTCTGATAAAAATAGTTTGTGTAGTTGGAATGAGTGAGATCAGTAGAGCTGTACGTGGCCTTATAGCTAACGTCAATCTTGGGAGTGTAAGGAAAAATCACCCCGTGGGTTGCAGCAAGTGGAGCTAGGATTCCTTGTTCAAGAAACGGAGCATTGTATAGATATGTTGACCCCTCGGCAAGACTGATACGAACCCGCCAATCACCATTATCATTGACCAGTTTTTTCTGAGCTGCTATTGCTGCTTGTCGTTGAGCAAGTTGTGTACCAACCACTGCTTGGGCATTTGCGGCAGCTTCTGCTCTCTGTTGCGGATCTTGAACACTGTTGATACTACCCACAGACGTACCGGCAGCAGCGGCCAGTGCCTGGGCTTCTAGACTTTCTCCGGGTTTGCCAAGTGATGCTGGTGACACATCTTCTGCTTCAAATGCTGCCACTCGAGGTTCTGGTGCATTATCCGGTGAATCAGTGTAGTAAGTTTCACCAGTTTCGGGATTTGTACGGATACCCTGTACCACATCTCCTTCGTCGTTGCGGATGGGTATGCCTGATGTGTTGGCATCGATGGTGGCTGCTTGTTCAGAGGCCACTCGTTGCTGATCCGTTACAGTGGTGTAATAAGTTTCGCCAGTTTCAGGATTTGTGCGTATGCCTTCAACCACATCTCCTTCGTCGTTACGGATAGGTATGCCTGATGTATTGGCATCAATGGTGGCAGCAGCAGTGGTCGGGGCCACAGATGGGTTATTGATGCCGGTGCCGTAGCCAAATCCAGATGATGCATTAGGAGTATTTGTTTGTGCAGGTTGTTGACCCGGTTCACCTGTGCCAGATTGTGCATATGATACTGTTGTTAATCCAGTGTCTGGATCAATAACTCCGCCTGCACCCGGGATCACTGCTCCGGCATTTGAGTTTGTGCCGAATCCGTACTGACTAGCATTAGTGCTTACGCCAGATTGGTCAGATGCTTCTTCCACAGTGGTACCTAGTTGGACCAACTGATTGAATGTGGATGCTCTGCTTGGATTGTATCCGTAATTGCTCATGATTATTCCTGTCGCTTTATTTAACCAAAAAATAAACTGCCCAGTTTATAATCATTGACAAACCCAAGATCTGTGTTATAATAAATAACATTTTAAGGATACTGCCTGATGGCCACCATCGCAAGAGCAACACCAAAAACCAACTATCTCAACAACAGAGATATTCTCAAAGAAATACACCTAAGTAAGAAAAACTATTGCGCCTATATCAATCCTGATCTAGATCATCAATTTGACATCATCCTGCCCAGCGTAAGCAAAATCAATCAAAAGACCACTGCTGAAGCACGCCGAAACCGTGCAGATCGCATCAAGCGTGAAACCGGTGAGATCATTGATCCCAAGAAAATCCCCAACACAGACATAGTTTTTCGCATCATGACCTGGGAACACATACCCATGGCACCAAAAAAGATCACCAAGGCTGCTGCTAAAAAACGCAAGTTAGAAGAATTATTAGAACTAGAAGATCCAGTAGAGGATGATCCATTGGCCGGCCTGGTCGACGAAGTGATCCTAGATCCCACACACATGCGAGTGAACTTTCCTCCGTTCTTTCACTATCGTGTGGATGACAAAAAAGAACCATTCTTGGTAGGTAAAAGCCATTGGCGTGGTGATCTCGAAACCGGAGAGTTTTCCAAGGATCACGGCGAGATGACACGTACCTTGGCCCGCATGTTTATGAAGCTGTGCGAACGCTACGCCACCCGATCAAACTGGCGTGGATACACCTACAATGAAGAAATGCGAGGGCAAGCATTGTTACAGCTCAGTCAGATTGGATTACAGTTTGATGAATCCAAGTCACAGAATCCTTTTGCCTATTACACTGCTGCCATCACCAATAGCTTTACTCGTATCTTGAATATTGAAAAGAAGATGCAGAACATACGAGATGACATTCTTGAGATGAATGGATTGAATCCTTCATGGACGCGACAGAATTCTGGCAAACATTCAATGGAAGCCATGAGTGGTCCGGTTGTAAGCACCTTGGACGAATGACCAAGCAACAAGTATATTGCACCGCACCGTGGACAGGATTGACCGTGCGAGAGGATGGGCATGTTCGAACTTGCTGTGTAGGTAATACATCGTTGGGCAATCTCAACCAGACCAGCATGCCAGAAATACTAAAATCTCAGTCACTCAAAGACATACAACAGAATATGTTATCCGGCAGGCCCGACCGAGAAAATTGTCAGAGCTGTATTGACCTAGAGAAGCAGGCAGGGTTAGCCACCCTCAAAGAACATTACAATTTATTCTATCCTGATTTTACAGAAGATCAACTCAGATTAAAATCGTTAGACATAAGATGGAACAATGCTTGCAATCTTGGATGTATGTATTGCACCCCTACTTTCAGCAGTGTATGGCAAGATCGTCTCAAAATTAAACGTGAGTCGGTGACCAAACCCTATCAAGACGACTTATTGCAATGGATACTTGATCGATCCCCAGAGATCGACGAAGTTATGTTAGTGGGTGGTGAACCCATGCTGATGAAACAAAACTATGAGTTATTGAATAGACTGGCAGACCAATGCAAAATCAGTATTATAACCAATCTCAGTTACGATTTACCCAGTCTGCCATGCACCCCGAAACTATTAAGCAGACCCAGATTGAACACAAAATGGAATGTAAGTTTAGAAAACACCGGTCATCAATTTGAATACGTGCGTAATGGTGGTGAATGGGATCTGATCGAACACAATTTACGATATCTATCACAGCATTGGCCAGAGTCAGTCTCTATCAATTTTGTCTATAGCATGTTCAGTGCATTTGATATTGCGGAAACTATAGAAACTTTTCATCGTTTTGGAATTAAAAAAATTAACATGTTCCCGATCAACGATACCCCTAATATGGATGTGTTTAATATGCCGGAGGCTATTCGCAAAAAAGCAGCACAGGAACTTGAGTCGGTACGTAACTGGCATTTTGAAAACTTACATTCTGAAGATAGAGATTTTTACCCTATACAAGGAATAGATGCCGTTCTCGATCAATTGATTGAATCCAGCAAACCAGCAGCCGTTACTTTGAAAATGTTCAAAGATCAAATAAATCATTATGATCACTACAATAAACAAAAATTCCAAGATCTGTGGCCCAATGTGATCGACCTAGTAGAAAAATACCTGTAAACTGTATCAATGACTAATCTATTCCGCAAGGCCGCGATCTTCACTGACATTCACTTTGGGCTCAAATCCAACAGTGTCACTCACAACGAGGACTGCTTGAACTTTGTGAAGTGGGCCACTGCCAAGGCACGAGCGGAAGGTTGTGAAACCTGCATGTTTCTTGGAGATTGGCACAACAACCGAGCCAGTCTCAACATCGTCACGCTGAACTACAGCCTACGAGCGCTGGAGCACATGAATGACAACTTTGATCGGGTGTTTTTTATTCCTGGCAATCACGATCTATATTATAGGGACAAGCGTGATATTCAGAGCGTGGAGTGGGCACGTCATCTCCCCAATGTTGAAATTTGCAACGATTGGTTCAGCAGTGGTGATGTGATCATTGCTCCCTGGCTGGTGGGCGACGACCATAAGCGTATCTCTCGACTGAAGGGCAAGTACATGTTTGGGCACTTTGAATTGCCCGGATACCTCATGAACGCCATGGTAGAGATGCCGGATCACGGTGAGGTTCAACGAGAACACTTCAACAACTTTGAACATGTGTTCACCGGTCACTTTCACAAACGCCAGACCAAGAAAAACATCACTTACATAGGCAACTGCTTTCCTCACAACTATGCCGACGCCGGCGATGACGCACGTGGACTTACTATCTTGGAGTGGGGGCAGGACCCTGTGTATCATTCTTGGCCGGATCAACCTAGATATCGAGTGCTAGGGCTAGCCAACATCATCGACAATGCGGCCTCATTGCTTGCACCTCGCATGCATGTGCGTGTGAACTTGGACATTGAGATTTCATATGAAGAAGCCAACTTCATCAAGGAAACATACATCCGAGATTACTCTCTTAGAGAGATGGCCCTGATACCAAACAAGAATTCAGCAGTGGATACAGACATGGCACCAGGTGAGATCAAGTTTGAATCAGTGGATCAGATCGTTACAGATCAGATCACCAATATTGAATCCGAATTCTACGATAACAAGTTGCTGTTAAAAATCTATCAGAATCTATGAGCGTGGTTGCGTTATCTCAGCTAAAAAATAATCTGTCTAAGGCATATTCAATAAAGTGTTTTGTTGATCTGGCCGATCTTACTACAACTCCGAGCCAAGCATATAAAGTTCTAGAACAATATTATCAATCTGAATTTTTGCCCCACGATCGATTGGTATTCTATACCGAGCATGCTATAACAGATCAGTTGCTCCGCCATATATATCAGGCTGCTACATTGATAGATGTATCCAACTTTTTTCTTTTGTTTTGCAGTCCATTTGATATCGGCGATAGGATGCAGATTCTTGCACAGGAGAATCACGGCGACAATATTCCATTCCAGTCGATTCGAGAAAATATAAAAAATACCAGGCCACTGATGGCCAATTTCACAATGCCAGACATATTGTGTCCTTTGCCGTGGACCCACACCACGATTGTCCAGAATGGGCAAGTCAGCCCTTGTTGCGTTTATCAAGGTGCTATAGGAAGTGTTGTGAATAATTCCTTGCATGATATATTTCATAATCAGGATTATGCTCACCTTAGACAAAGATTATTATCCGGAGAAAAAGTATCAGGATGTGATAGTTGTTGGAGTTTAGAAGATCATGGCATGATCAGTAATCGTGTCAGGCATATGAGATTATTGAAGAAAGATCTAATGACCAAATATCTAGACGATCCTAAAATTACTAGTTTAGATATTGCTCCGGGTAATACTTGCAATTTTAAATGTCGCATATGTAGTCCAGTTTGGAGTTCTTTGTTTGCACAAGAAGCACAATCAGTCACTGGAGTGCAACCTGTAAGATCTTTCAACTGGGCCGAATCAGACACCAAAATCATGGAAGAAATATCCAGTCTTCTGCCGTCTTTGACCAATCTCGATATGTATGGTGGAGAACCATTCTTAATTAAGCCTTTGCACAAATTAGTGTCACAGGCAGCAGAACAAGGACATGCTAAACACATAAGATTACATTACAATAGTAATGGTTCCATATATCCCGACCATCTCATCGATCACTGGAAACAGTTTGATCATGTTGACATACAGTTTAGTATCGACAATGTAGGACCACGATTTGATCTAGAGCGCGGAGGCTCATGGGAGCAAGTGCAATCAAATATTCGAAAATTAGTGGATCTCTCATTGCCAAATCTCAAAATCAGTATAATGCCAACTGTGAGTATCATGAATATTTTATATCTTGATGAAGTATTGGAATGGGCTAACGAGTTAGGATTACCTGTGAATCTCAATTATCTTGATTCTCCCAAAGAATTTAGTATCAAAAATCTCACTGCTGATGCCAAGCAACTGGTATTTGAAAAATTTCAAAAGCATCCACGGACTGAAATGTCTGGTATTTTAAACCTTGTTCGATCATCACCCGATTGTGATGGAACTGAGTTTGTGACGCTTACCAAACACTTTGATCTCATCCGAGGGCAAAATTTTTCAAGCTCTCATGCCGAAATAGCACATGCCATGGGCATGTAGGTTTACATCTACAGACAATATTGTTACAATGTCAAACACTTATGATACTTTATAGCAATTCTTGTAGTTATGGTGCTCCCCAAGATCACAAGGTCTATGGCAATTTTGTGGCTGAACATTTTGATGCTAAGTTTGTTAACTCAGGGGTCCCGGGATCTTGTAATCGTAGAATTATCAGAACATCTCTTAGAGATCTGTTGTCTCTCAAAGATATTGATCAATGCATTGCATTGATAGGATTGACTTTTATAGGAAGAACTGAATTATGGCAACCAACAAAACTATCCGATGCCACCGATGGTCACTTTCATCCAATCAGAGTAAATCATCAATTGCTCGATTGGAGCAATGGTCTGATCGATACTATTGTTCCTAACATCTCCGACTATGCAGACCCGGAAGTTAGAGATTATTATAAACACTGGATGCTACATTTTAATCCTGAATCTGTTGTAACTGACTTAATTACAGACTTGTTGATGTTTACAGGGTGGGCCAGGAACAATCAAGTGAGGTATGTAATTTTTTCCAATATGGATGTGTTACCTGGTTCAGATAAAATCGGGTATACTAGTCCATTTATATCTTCGTTGGTTGCAGAACTACAGCAAGACAAAAATATAATTGATCCGTGGACTTTTAGTTTTGGTACTCATGCACTGTCTCAAGGATTCGTACCTAAAGATCATAACAAATATGGTGTTCACGGCCACCCTGGCTATGCGGCACATCAGATGTTCGGACAATACTTAATAGACCATATAGAAAAATAACATGATCCATTTGCGCGACCTTACAGTAAAAAACTTCATGAGCGTGGGCAACACCACGCAGGGTATTGACTTTGACCGTAGTGACCTTACCTTGGTGCTGGGTGAAAACTTGGACATGGGCGGTGATGGATCTCGCAATGGCACAGGCAAGACCACCATCATCAATGCACTCAGCTATGCCCTGTACGGTCAGGCACTGAGCAACATACGCAAAGACAATCTTGTGAACAAGACCAATGCTAAACACATGCTGGTTAGCTTGGATTTTAGTGTGGGCGGACAAAACTATAGAATTGAACGTGGTCGTAAACCCAATGTGCTCCGGTTCTATGTGAACGATGAACACCAAACCGCACAAGACGAAGCACAAGGCGATTCAAGAGAAACGCAAGAAGCCATTGAGCGTGTGCTGGGCATGAGCCACGACATGTTCCAACACATCGTTGCTTTAAACACATACACACCGCCATTCTTGAGTCTCAAGGCCAATGAACAACGAACCATCATCGAACAACTGTTAGGTATCACGCTGCTCAGCGAGCGTGCTGACCGTATCAAGGAACTAAACAGACAGACCAAGGATTCTATCCAAGCAGAGGAACTGCGAATCCGTGCTGTACAAGAAGCCAACAAGCGCATTGAAGAACAGATTGCCAGTCTAGAGAAACGACGGATCTTGTGGCTACGCAAGCAAACAGAAGATACAGAAGCATTGGCACAAGGCATCGCTGATCTTGAACACATCGATATTGCAGCCGAGGTTCAAGCACATAGAGATCTAGAAACTTATCATGCAGTCAAAAAAGCTATTGATGAGGCCAATCGTTGGATCCGACAGATTGATGCTGACGACGCAAAACTACTGAAGCAAATGGCCCAGATTAAAAAAGATCTCACGCAGATTGCCAGCCACAAGTGTTTTGCTTGCGGCACAGACATACACGACAACAGTCTTGACACTGTGAAAGCACAGCGTGAGAAGACTCTACTAGAAATCTCATTGCAAGTATTGACCAATGACACACAACGATCGGAACATAAAGATCGATTGCTGGAACTTGGTGAGTTGGGCACTGCACCTGTAGTGTTTTATGATAGTCTGGAGCAGGCCTTGAACCACAAGAACACTGTGGATACCTTGATGAAAGATCTTGCTGCAAGATCAGCAGAGACTGATCCTTATAGCGAACAGATCGCAGACATGAACGAGCAGGCGTTACAGGCAGTTTCGTATGACACCCTGAACGAATTCACTAGAGTGCAGGAGCATCAGGAGTTCTTGCTCAAACTGCTCACCAGCAAAGATTCATTTGTGCGTAAGAAAATCATTGACCAAAACTTGAGTTATCTCAACAGCAGACTCACACACTATCTTGATCGCATTGGATTGCCACACACTGTGAAGTTTCAAAACGATCTCACTGTAAGCATTGAAGAACTGGGTCGTGAACTGGACTTTGACAACTTATCGCGTGGTGAGCGCAATCGACTGATCCTCAGCATGAGTTGGGCATTCCGCGATGTGTGGGAGAGCTTGTATCAACCCATCAACATCTTGTTCATTGACGAGATGATTGACTCCGGCCTGGACACACAAGGTGTGGAGAATGCTCTGGCCTTGCTGAAGAAGATGAGCCGAGAACGACACAAATCAATCTGGCTTGTGAGTCACAGAGACGAACTAACCAGCCGGGTAGAAAACATTCTCAGAGTTGTAAAGGAGAATGGTTTCACTTCATACTCAACGGATATAGAACTTGCGTAGAATAAAAGTCTTACATCTAGAGCCCACAGACGTTTGTCAGGCCTCGTGCCCGTTGTGTGCTAGAGAAACTGATCTTGCTTTTGATCGGAAGAAGCAACACCATCTCACGATCTCACACATACAGAAACATTTCAGTGATCGTGTGATTTCAAATCTTGATAAAGTATTCATGTGCGGAACTTACGGTGATCCTGCTGCTGCCAAACATACCTTGGATATCTATCGTTGGTTCCGTCAACTCAACCCTACCATCACATTAGGCATGAATACCAATGGTGCCATACAGAATACATTTTGGTGGCATGAACTAGGCCGACTGTTCAATCGATCTGAAGACTATGTTGTATTCAGTATTGATGGATTGGAAGATACCAACGCTACCTATCGCCGTGGTGTTGATTGGCCAAAACTCATGGCCAATGCAGATGCCTATATCTCTGCTGGAGGATCAGCACATTGGGACATGTTGGTGTATCGCCACAATCAACATCAAGTGGATGAATGCGAACAATTGGCCAGGTACATGGGCTTTTCTTGGTTTCGTGCCAAGGTAAGCAAACGCGGATTTACCGAGGCTTTACAGTCACCGCTGAACTGGCAACTACCTGTCACAGGTGTGGGTGCTATACAATGCCATGTGTTGGCTGAAAAAAGTGCGTATATAGATGCACAGGGACGATTGAGTCCATGCTGTTGGATTGGTGGATCACAATTTAATGTGATACAAGATATACAGCAAGTGCAAGTGACTTGGAAAACTTCAACCCCTAACACGATCTGCCAGAAAGTATGCGGAACACATGATTTAAAAACCAATTTTGGTAATCAATGGCGGCGAGAAATACAATTAAGATAATCACATGATTTTTACCACAATCATTATAGGCAGCATAACTATATGACTCAAGTAACACAACTGCAACATGACATGGCTATATCAAAACATCCCAGTGGAGACATTGCCCGACTCATGCGTAGGATTCGTCTACTTGATCACAAATAATCTCACTGGACGCAAATACATAGGCAAAAAACTGGCAAAGTTCTCAAAAACCACTTACAGAACAGTCAAACAAAAAAACGGCATCAAGAAGAAAAAACGCATACGCAGCA
>Ga0181358_1001254_pt1 | contig 11704 bp, 13 predicted proteins | sample Fa13VDMM110SD_FD_130096 | JGI IMG/M metagenome (GOLD analysis project Ga0181358, IMG submission 130096) | Freshwater viral communities from Lake Michigan, USA - Fa13.VD.MM110.S.D | ecosystem: Environmental > Aquatic > Freshwater > Lake | place: USA: Michigan | collected 2013-09-24
GCTTTTTTCCATTTCTTTAATGGCTTCAGCTGCTTTTCTATTAGCGGCAGGACTTTTTGCATACACGCCTAATACACTTTTAGGATCAATGTCATCAAATACAGTCATTTCTTTTACAATTTCTGCTTTGGTTTGTCCTTTTTTAGGTTTTTGTACAACGTAGAATGAACCAACTTCATCTACAGGTTTTACTTCTTCTAATACATCTTCGCTGATAGCCTCAACGATTAATTTGCGTAAATCAGATAATTTCATGATTATAAATATTAGAACTTTATTGTTTCTAATACTTTTTTAATCCGCTCATCAGTTGTACCTGAAATTGAGGTAAATTTGCTAATTAGTGGTTTATAAGTATTAATAACATAGTTAATTGTTTTATCAATTGATTGTCTATAATCAGCATCTGTGGTACGAACACCATTATCCTCAATATTAACACCTTCAGGTGATACATAAAATATGTAATCATATTCTGAGATGAGTAGTTTAGCATAGTTTTCAAATCTATGTTTATCATTATGGTAAATAGATGTAGCATTTAAAGTAAATGCCAATACATCAATTACTGTTCTATCAGTAATAACTTTATCATAAAGTAATTCAGTACAACGTTCTGCTAAAAAGATTGTTTGACCTTTTAATGTTGAATCAGTATTCAACGGAATACCTAAATCGCGTAAATATTTTGAACGTTCAGTTGCAAAATGATAACCTTCAAATTGTGGTAATTTACTTAGTTCATTTACTAATGTTGATTTACCAACGCTCATTGTTCCACAAAAACCTATTTTCATAATCTATAATATACAAAAGAAAATTTAATTTTCCTAATCTGTAGTAAAATTATTGAACCATGATCTAAAATCTTTTATTAGTTCTTTTAAAGTCATATTTTTATAACTATCAGGTTCATCATAATCTATAATATCATTTAAATAACTATTTAAACCATCATTAAATGTTTCAGGTGAATCAAATAAATCTTTAAAATATCTAAATGGTAATTCTTTTTGTAATTTATCCCAATCAATATAATAAAAACCATCTTCACCATCTTCTCCCTGAGATACAATATCAACTGGTTTATTTAAATTAGATAATCCGGTATTGCCTGGTTGGAGTTTCATAGGTGAAGGACTGATAATTCAAACACAACCATATCTTCATCATAATCATTATAATGTTTATCAACATATACTAAATAAAATATAATCTTCCACTCAATACCATTATAAGTAATATCAAAAGTCGCTATACCACTTTGATCAGGGTAATCATTATCGGTGGTGGGTAATGATTTTAGGTATTTAATAAATTTAGGATTTACTTCACTTACTGGGGTTGAAATAACAATATATTCATCTTCTTCAAAATCAGGTTGGGTTTGGTTAACTAAATCTGTAGCTAGTTGTTTAGGGGTTGTAAGTCCTGTATTTTTAGGGGTGGCTTTGATTTCATTTAACTTGCTGTTTTCAGTAAGTTTATTCTCAACTAAAAATTGCTTTAAGTTAAATGAATCCATTATATTACTTCTTTTTAGCTGCTGACTCAGGTTTTTTAGTTAAGGCAGCTTGTAATGCTTTAACCATGTTTTCTAAAGCATTTTTTTCTTCAGCTGAGAAATCATAGTTGCCTTCCTTAAACTTAGACATAGCATTTTGGAAGTAACCAGTTTCGGTTTTAGGTCTTCCTTTAGCACCAGGTACTGATGGTTCTTTACTGTATTTAGCTGGTTCGGTTACGAAATCACCAGCAATCAAAATACCAGCATCTTTTAAAGCAGCAACGATAGGTGCGGCACTAGCTGTATCTGATGATTGGAATTCCTCATCAGCAATGTGTGCTAAAGTACCATAGTAATCAATTGCCTTAGCGGTAAGTGGATCAGTGTTAGGGTCAATAGGTTGACCAATTTTATCATTATATTTTTGAAAATATTTAATTACACGATCAAAACGAGTGCTTTTCTTAAAACGGTCAGGTAAGTTAGCCATTTGTTCTTCCCAGTTATCAGCTAACTTAGAAGGTTTAGCAATACGAGCCATTTCATTGATTTCCTCTTCTTCATTCATAATATTACTTATATCATAGGTTCCATCAGCTCTTTGTGTAGGCTGGCTTAAGCCAATTTTAGAGTTAGGTCCAATAGGATCACCAATAGTATTAATAGCTGAAGTTTCAGGACTTAATTGATCCATAGCTCTTTTAAGAGCAGCTATTATTGTAGATTTAGAAATATTTTTAAGTTCTGCGTAGTCTAAAAGTATTTTAAAAGCACCATCTAATTCTGAAGCTTGGCTAATAAACTCCATTTTATTTACTACGTTAAGAGCAGCAATAATTGCTTTTTCAAGATTTTTTTCATCTGGAGTGTTTGTAACTTCAGGTTTAACCATTTCTCTAACCATTTCTTTTAATTTTCCTCTGGTTAGTTTATTATTTGTTGATTCAGCCAATAAAGGGTTATTTTTTAAGTACTTATGTAAGTCAAAGTTATCCATTATAATGTTTTGTTATAAATATTACCTAATTGTAAAAACTTACAATCCAGTTTTAAATCGTGGATCTTTCATAGGAGGAATACCAGTTCTATTTCGTAATGCCTCTTTATAATTTTCCTCAGTATATGGAATACCATGAATGTAGTATTCTTTTTTACCATTAGGATTAATTAAAGCTGGTCCTTCCCAATTGTGAAGTTTACCTTCCCAAACATAAGCAACGGTACCATCTGCTTTCTTTAATTTCTTTGTAAATTCGTATTTCGTTGTCATTTTATATAAAATTAATTATGTCTCCATCGTACCATTCGTCATCATAGTAGTTTAAAATTGAGTTTTGCTCTAATAATGCTTCAGCAACATAAATTGCATGTGCTCCAGAAACTGTAATTCCTCTTGCACTTAAAGCATCACCCACGAAATGTACGTTAGAAAATTTAGTTAAACTAAGATCTTTGTAATTTACTAAGGGTTCAGGTGAAAGATATTTTACCTCAGGAATATAAATACCCCAATCATCTTCTAATGTTGGAAATACTTTCTTCATATCATCAATAAAATCAACAATATATTCAAAATATCCTTCAAAAGCATCCATTACTCCTAATAATTGTAACCAATTGATTGGAGTTGCACTTACACCATTTCCCTCAGATGTAGTTGATGGTTGACGAGATGGACTATAATATAAACCAGTACTATCTAATTGTAACTTATTTACTACATTACGAGACCATTCAAATGGATCTTTAATGCCATTTAATTCCATAATAATACCAAAATTAGTCATTCCATTTAGATATTTAGGATCTTTTTTAGCATGGCCATTGTAAGTAACATCACCATATGTTTCCTCTACAGCAACATAAGCCGCATTATTGTTTGTACAAAATGAACGTAATGAAACGCCTGTATCAAACTTACGATACAATTTAAAATCATAACTAATATCAATTAGTTTCTGGAAGTGGTGTTGTGGTGCTTCAAATCGAACTCCAATTTGTACTGATTTAGGTTCATCTGGTAATTCATATTGATTAGCTAATTCTTGAGCAAAATCAATTCCTGATTTGCCTACAGCAAAAATAAGTTCATCATATGATAATACTTTTACTACCTCACTAATTGGAGGACCTTCATACTTTAATTCATTAATATCAAAATTTATACTTGTAACTTTAGATTTCCAAATAAATTTAACACCTTTCTCAACTAAATAATCGTACCAATTTTTAGCAATTTCTGATAGATAGTCTGTACCTACGTGCCAAACAGGAAACAATCGTAAACCAAAGTATGGTTTAATAAATTCTGGTTCGGCAATTGGGTTTGAACATTGTACTTCCTCTGGTTTAGGATGAAAACGTTTAAAGTTAGTAATAACTTGATCCATCAATTCCATTGCTTTTTCCTCGCCTGTATATTTAGATAGTTGACCTCCGATTGCTGTATGGTAAGTTAATTTACCATCACTCCAACCTCCAGCACCTAGCATTCCAGTCATTACTTCCTCTGGTTTTCGGTTGTAAGGGTCTTTACCCATATCAATAATGGTGATTAGATTTCCTGGGTACCCATTGTCTACAAGTTTAGTTGCTGCATTGACTCCTGCAACTCCTGCTCCTACAATTACAATTCTCTTATTCATATCCTCTGTGTTATAAATGTACGTTTTTTATTTTAAAAGTCCAAAAAAAGATGGCTCACTTTTTTAAGTGCGCCACAGCTGCATAATTTTTTAACTCTTTCGAGCAACTGGCTATGAATCAGTTTGTACGGTAATAAATATTATTAGGTTTGGGGGTCTGTGTATAATACTATTTCTCCATTTTTATTAAAATAACCATCTTGTTTTAATATCATAGTGTAAAGAAATTTTCCGTGCATATTTGAAGTAGTTAATATGATGCTAAATTCATTATTATTAATAATAGTAAATTTATTTTTTAATATTTTTTTAGCCGCAAGGTATTTAGGAATATTATCTTGAATAGTTTCTATAGCCATTATCATTTCTTCCTTATAGAAAGACTTATCTTCTGGGTTTTTTGAAGAAAGAAATTTAGCTTGTTCTTCAGCATAATCTTTTATATTTAAAGGATCATTTAATGCTAATACATTGTCAATTTCTTGAGGGTTACTATTAAAATAAAGACCATAATCTCCATTTAAAATAGAATCAATGTATTCGGATTCGCGTATTAGAGTATCAAAAATTTCATGATTATCAAGGTAAATTTCAAGAGGATTTTCATCAATTTCACCATAATCTAAAATATAATCTTCTATAAAAGAAGTATCTATATCTATATATGATTTATCAGTTATAATTTTTTTTTTGCTAGGTTTAATCAATTTATTAACCGGTTGAACTTTAATTTCGCTTGTATCTTTTTTAAAGATAAAATATTTGTCAGTATTGTTTACATCAATTGCCGTAATAAATCCTGCTTCATTTGTAGTATAAGGGATGTTTTTATTATCTAACATCTGTTTTAACATTGCAACTTTTTCATCTCTAGGTTCACCAAGAGGTTGAAATTTTATTTTACGTTTTGATGGAGTATAAACATACATAGTGTTAATCCATTTCTTAGAATCTGTTCCTTCTCCAAAAACTACAGTACCATATTCTATATTAGCATCATAATCTGGTGGGCCATCATAAAATATTTTTTCTTGGCGAATAGTTATTCTATCATCTTTTAATCCTGTTTTACCTGGTTGGGCTTTAATTTCCTCAATGTTTCCCTCATTAGGTATTTTTAAAGCAGCTAAAATTTCATTAGCTGGTAAATCTTTAAAATTACTAAATTGTAACTTAGCATAAGGAGAAAATAAATTAGTTTGTCCGGCGGCTGGAGATCTTGTTTCTTTTCTTGCTATAATAATAGGAGTACCTTGATAATTTCCTTCAATGTAAAAAGATTTTGCTTTTCGTTCAGTTTCTAATCTATTTATCTTTTCGAAATCAGTTAAATTATTAAACTCTTCATTTGATAATTCACCTCTATATACTAATCCAATAGATATTTTTGTAGGTGTTATATTTAGTTTGCTAAAAAAAGACTCAGCGTTATTTCTAGTAGTAGGAGTTAATTTTTCTTGAGCATAAGTCCAAAGATATTTGCTACCTATTTCATCCCCACTAATATTATATTTTCCTAAAATTATATCTAATTTTTTAATCTTACTATTTAATCCTATTTTATCTGGTTGGACTTTAATTTCAGTAAAAACTTCTTTAATAATTTGTTTTAAATTTTCTTGTTTTTGCTTGTATATAGGACTCCAAATTTTATTTTCTTTAGCATGAATTATTTCATTTACAGGAGATAATTTTATAGTATGTCCCTGAAATTTGACAGTAACGTATTTTGCTTTAGGGTTATGAAAAAAATCTAAGCATGTTTTTATTTCGCGTATATGGTAAGTTTTTTTACTAGTTACCATACCTCGATAAGGAAATTTTGTCTCGTGTAAATCACCAAAAGAAGCGGGGGATATTATATCTAAATCTTTAACATCACGAGCGGGAATATGTTTTTGTAAAATTAAAGCAAGACTTCCACCCAAATAAAAGTCAGGATATTGTTTTTGTAAAGGAACAATATACTTAAGTAATACTTCTTTTATTTGTGATTTTTTAATCATTATTATAAATCAGAATATTTAATGTATTTTCCTGTATCTTTATCAAAAGCACCAAAAGGTACATTATTATCATCTCTATCAGACTGGATAACATCTAATGCGGGGTTAGTATTAACTGTATTTGATTGCACCACATTGTCTCGTAATTGAGGATAATTATTTACTTGATCATCATATCCGATATTAGAGGTATAAATTTTATTTTTTAATTTTTTATAAATAGAATTAAAAATTTCTAAATCTTTAGAGGTCATGTATTCTTCTTCTATTTCATCTTCTATTCCTTTTCTATCAATAAATGTATAGATTAATGGATTTTCAGAATCTCCGGGAGGTGTGTCTCCGGGACCAAAATTTCTTAATTGTTTTTTAATCCAGTCTTTTTCTTCAGAGGTAAGAGGAGCAACAACTCCTGTTTTGCCTGGTTGGACTTTAATTTCAGTAAAAACTTCTTCATCACTATCATCATTAGAAATACCAGCATCATCAGCTTTTAAATCACGCTCAATATCTCTCATAGTATCCATTGCCCATTTCTTTTGAGCAGATGTTAATTTATTTGTAACTAAATTTTCAACAAATTCAATAAATTCAGTTTCATCATCTATTTTGTACAATTCAGTAAAGAAGAAATCTCTTACTCTATCGTCCTCAATTCCACTTTCAATATATAATTTATTAGCGGCATCATAAATAAATTTACCAAAACGCATATCATTTGGTTCAGCAGCTAATTGATCTACTTTTCCTACAATTGATTTATTTTTCTCAGCATCCGTTCCAAATCCTTGTAATGATAATATTTCATATAATCCTTTTACAATTTCATGAACTAACATTGGAAAACAAATAGCGGTAGCATTGATTGTAAGAGTTCCTGTTTCCTCATTAAATTCAGCCTCAGATTCACCTCCTTGAGATTTTTGACCTTGAGCTAATAATGCTAACATCATAGCAATAGCATTTTCATCATCAAAAATACCAAATACAGATTTCATTACCTCGTTATAACGGTTAACCATATCCTCTCCTAAATCATCTAGATATTCTCTAAACATTAGGAAAGCAAAAGTACCACGAATAGAGGCACCTTGGGTAATTCCGTTTATAATACGGCGTTTTTTCTCGCCAGTTAAAGTAGGTTGAGGTAAGTTAATATCAGGTTGTTCTTCCTCTTCTTCACCATTAGGTTGTTCTTCCTCTTCTTCACCCGAGGCTCCTTTTGGAAGCTCACCTTTACCTATACTAGCATTAATTTTTATTTTTGAGTATTTAATAATAGGATAAGCTTGAGTGACAATTTCTTTAGCTATTTCCTCAAGTAAATCGATGTGAGGTTGTTCAGCATCAATAAGTTCAGGAATTAAGGTTGAGGAAGTATTAATCATTTGAGCCAAATTTTTTCCTGTTTTTACTAATTCGTCTTTAGATTGTTTTTTTAATAAAGACATAGTTTCAGGAGAAAATATTTCCTCGTAATCTACCTCATTTAATCGTTGGATTTTTTCCTCGATTACTTGTTTAGCTAAATGTTTTAATTTCACTGGTGTAGTTTTTTAAAACGTTGAATTATTTTTCCAACCATTTCTTGTTTATCTTCCTCACTAAGTGCTTTAGGATTAGTTTTAGGGGCTGGTTTAGGAGGAGTTAAAGTACGGCGTTTTGGCGTTACTCCAGGTTTAGTTGTTGGAGGTGCGGTAACGGGTTTAGTCTCGTTTTCGGTTTGTATTCCAGCTAATTTTTGGAATTTTCTAACTAATTCGTTGTTTTCTTCTAAGTTGTTCATATCAAATCTAATTTCTTCCCCATCATCATCTAATAATTTTACACTATCATATTCGGTTCGAGGTAAATACCATGTTCTTTGTCCTGAAATTTTATATATTGATCCAGCAGGTGTAGAGTCATACTCTATTTCCTTGCCATTTTTATAAATTTCTAAAGTATAAATGTTATCTTTAATGGTTTTTCCATTCTCATCTATTAATGTAAATACATCTGAGTTATTAGATGAAGGACAAAGCATAAATATTTTATTATTAATTTGTATCATTTGAGGTACACCCATGAAGAAATCACTATGTTTTTCTACACCTTTACCTTGTTCAAATAATTTACCAACTAATTCAAGATATAATTTACGTTCCTGAGAAGACAAATCATTGTATGTTTTTGCTGATATAGGAGCAACACTTACTAAACGTAAGGGAGCCATTGTACTATTTTCAATGTCTGGGTTAGTGCTGTAACTAATGTCTTTAAAAGATATACTATATAAATTGTATATTTTCTTTTGAGCTGAACTCATAAATTTTTCTGCCTCGGAAGGTAAAAATCCAAACTTTTTAATTTGCTTATCAATATACTTTTTTACGGTAGTGTCAGAAAAATATTTTTCAATTTCATCAAATGTTAAATATTCGTCTTCAAATTCTACTAAATATTTCTGTTGTAAATCGTCTTTTAAATAAGGAATAAAAGGATATGGTAATGGTTCTTTAGGATATCTAGTAAATCTAAAATCAGGATATCTTTTTAAAAGACCAACATTTGATTTTAATTCATCAAAAGTACATATTCTACCAAAGTTAATACATTCATTTTTTAAATCTAAATCTAATGATTTAAATATATTAGAATCAATTATATTTCTGTTACCAGCATTTGCTTGAACATATATTGTTTTATCAGCATATGATAATTCAGCAAATTGTTCAAAAGATAATTTTCTACCTTTCATTGCAGCCTGAGCAATTTCCTCACTGCTTGGGGGAATGTATTTAAATAAGGATTGTAATCCTTTTAATTTATTTCCTAACTCAGCAGGTAGTAATTTTATTACATCATCCCACGTTTTGGCTGGTTTATCTCCCATATTAGTGGCATCAGTAACAGCATATTCTCCCTTTTCCATAGCATGTATTACTACAGCATGGTAAGGATCATCAAAACGACCTCCATCTTTTCTATCAGGACGTGTTCTATCAAAAACAAAATAGAACATTCTACTTCCTCCACCAACACCCTGGAAGCGATATCCAGAGTACATACTTCCTTGAGTACGAGCTATGCACCAAGAATAGTATTGGTTATTTCCGTATTTAATACACTTGTGCTCAGCATCACCTTTATATATTTCTAAATTATCTTTATCATATACTTTATCGGCATCAATTTCAGCACTGTTAACTAATTCTTCTTTTTCTTTTTTAGCTTGAACTTTAGAAAAAGCGCCATCAATTAATTTTTCTAAGGTATCAAATCTTTTATATCTAGTAATTTCTAAATATAAATTTTTTCTTAATGATTCCTCAGATTGTAAATCTTTAGGTAATAAAGCTAATACAGTTGGGTCTTTATCTTCAACTTTTTTCTTTAATGCTGATTTAATTTGGTCAAATCGTTTTACATAATAAAGAATCTGTTCATCATCTAAATTAGGTTTTTGCTGTTTGTATAACTCAAGCATTTGCTTAAGTATTTTTTCAGAATACTCAGCTAACATAAATTCTCTTAATAGTGATTGAAACTTAACCATATATAATAAATATGTTAAGATTTATGTATTTTAAGCTTTAACGTACCTGTTCCTTTAATTACACGGTGCCATTCATGTTTAGGAATACTTATAGGTTGGTTTATAGAGGTAGGCAGTTGGTTTTCTAGTTGCAGTTTCCAGTCAGTAGCGCCGATAATTTCAATTGTCCTATGTTCATCATCACGGTGCCATAAAAGTTCAATTGAATCGATATTATCGCAGAATTCGCGGATAATATATTCGTCTGTAACTTCTAGATCTTTATACGGTTTTGTCATAGTTATAACTCATCAAAATTAAAATCTAAAATTTTTATTTCTCCATTTTTATCATATCCTACATTTGTTAATCTAAGATCTCCTAAAAAATTACCATCTATACCATGTTCGGTTTTGTTTAGTTTGTCAAAAAAATGTTCAAGTTTAGGTTTTAACGTATTTTCCCAAGGAGTATTGTCTAACATATCTATTCTATCAGGATCCATATATAAAATAGTAATTATGTCTAGTCCACTATAATCATTTTTATCTTGTTTATTACGATATAGTATATTATTATCTTTTAAATATTTATATAACTCATTACCATCTTTAGTAAGTAGTTTTTCATTTAATTTTTCTTGTACAAAATACCCCTTATCGAAATTAACTTTATCAATTTGAGCAAATACTTCAGGATACTGCTTAGCAGTTTGGATAATTTTTTTCCAATCATCTTTAGTAAAAAATTCATTTTCTCCTGTTAACTTTTTTATAACAAATCCTGGTTTTATTTTAGACAAGTAAGTAGTTTGTTCCCCTCCTTGACCTATAGGAATTTTAGATTGAATATTTAATTCTTTTAATATGTTTATAAATTTTATCATATTATATAATTTCAATATTATTAAAACCTTTACTTTTTAATAAATTTATATAATTTTGAATGTTTCCATAATATCCTTCACCTCCTACACTTTTAAATTTATCTTCATATTGGTTGGGTGAATAATCATAGGATTGTAAAAATTTTTTTTTAGGAATTATTATTTTAATAATATAATTAGAAAAATCTTTAATGCCATATGTAAGTACTTTTTCTTCCATTTCATCCTTTTTTATTTTAGGGTCTTGAAAAGGTTGTATTTTATAACTATTAGATAACTTGTCTCCATCTACAACAAAACATATTTCTGGTTTATTTCTTAGTTTGGGTCTTGTTTGAAGGAAATTTTTATTTCGTGTAAATGAAATAGCGGGTTGGGTTTTAAATGTATCGGTTAAATATCCTTTTAAAAAATTATCATTTATAATATTATAAGAATTATATATATCTGTCCAATGATATAAGGGTCCTACTTGTTTAGATTCGTTTAATATATCTATAAATTTAATCATTCATTTTTACGTTCTTGCCATTCGTAAGATATAGTGTTTTTTACAATAGGACCTCCTTTAGCCCATGTTCTACAAGAGCGAGCTGAATGGCATTTAAAACTATGCATCCAACAGTATCCTAATCTACCATCATCATCTGATAGTGGACCGGGCATGCAATCTTCCATTCTTGGAGAAATATCAAATGCTACACAATTACCACATAAAGATTGTTCAGCAGCTTCAACGGTTGTATCCCAATGCTCAGCTAATTCTTCCCAGTAATCTCCGGGTTCATCAACATTTAAAGGACCATATTTAATATAGTCAGCTTTAATAGCTGAGTCTCTATTTTGGGTATTAAGTTTTAAATCTTGAGTAGGTAAAGGGCAAACCATAGCTGCTTTATATAATTTACCTTCGGCTAAATATTTTTTTAAATCAAAGTTATCCATATTATTTATTTTTCTCTTATTAATAATTCACCTAATACCTCTAAACGACCCACTTCACGTTGAAATTCGGTTTGGGTCATATCTAATGATATTTTTTTATATGTTTGCTCAAATTCTTTTTTAGCGGCTTCTTTATCGAATTTACCATCTATGGCTTTTTTATAGTAAGAGGGTTTTACGTTAAAATGGTTATAGGTA
>Ga0181358_1001259_pt1 | contig 11662 bp, 5 predicted proteins | sample Fa13VDMM110SD_FD_130096 | JGI IMG/M metagenome (GOLD analysis project Ga0181358, IMG submission 130096) | Freshwater viral communities from Lake Michigan, USA - Fa13.VD.MM110.S.D | ecosystem: Environmental > Aquatic > Freshwater > Lake | place: USA: Michigan | collected 2013-09-24
ATGTAGGCGCGGATTTTTTCGAGGGTGTCCGGGCAGGCTAGGCAGTCGCGGCCTTCGTCGTCTCGCCAAGACTTAAATTCGCCCGCGCCATGTTTAAGAAACGCTCGGATTTCGTTAAGAAGGTCATCCAGTATTAAAATCGTATCCATTCCCTTGACCGCGCAGATGTGTTCGGTGCGTTCTTCCGGCAGGGTAAATTCAAGGGTGGCCTTCATGCTTCCTCTTCTTCCTCGTCCTCTTCTTCAATCGGCCAAAGTAAATCCTCGGCTTCGCGGGCGAGGGCTTTGGCAGCGTAGTCATTGCCAAATTTGAAATCCATGTTGTAGGTGACGGCCTCGTCTTCCCAACTCACAACGCAGATGCCATGCGCGAAATGCTCGGCGAGCAGGGCGCGGGCTTGCATCATCACGGCTTCGCGGTCAGCGGGCGGATTTGATTTGGGTTTTCGCATTTAGATTCGATGGCGAATTCTGATGAAATTTCGGGCGATTGTTTTTTGCCGTGCCTTGCGCCAGACGCCGTCACCGGACTCGGAGTCGCGGTCGCCTCTTCCGTTGGTGTTTCCTTCGATGGTGATGATCTGGTGGCCGGAATCGGACTCGACGATTCCGACATGCGAAAAGTCAAAGACGACGATGTCGCCGGGTTGGGCGAGGTCTCGGTCGTGGAGGATGACCGAGGTCTTGGGGCGAGCCTTCGCCCAGCCGAGGAATCCGTAGGCGAGGGCGGTCTTTGGTCGCCATTCCTCGGGCGTGGAGGATTGGAGGTTGAGCCACTCGGTAACGCCGGGAGCGTGGAGCCACTCGCGCATGCACCAATCAACGAAGGCCGCGCACCATGGCCATGAGGCGGGCTTGAGGTCGGTGGCCCGCTGGTAGTCGCGGATTTGCGATCCGTTGTTGTTCCCGCCTTCCTCGCGGACTCCGATTTGTGAGGCTGCGATTTCGGCGAGCAGGCGGGTCATTTGTCTTTGAGGGCTTTTGCCTCGCCGAATTTCGACCACGCATAGGAGAGGTTGTCGTTTTTCGGGAGGTCGGGGTTTTGCACCGGCAGGTATTTCACCGACACGCTAAGTTGCAGGTTGCCCATCTCGCCGACTCGGTCGCCGAATGGCGGGATCGGAACGCTCACGCAGGATGTAAGGAATGCGAGGGCGAGGAAAATCCAGCCCAGCATGATCATCCCTGCGGCGATCCGGCCCGGGGTCATTTTTCTTTGCGAAGCAGATTGATCAAGCCAACTGCGGACAACCCCACCGCCAAGATTCCCTCTTGAAGTTGGGGTTCCAGACGCAAACCGCAGGCGGTCAAAATTAGAATCAAGCCTCTCCAAGAACTTTGCTCTTGCGCCCGGTTTAAAATGTAGGTGATGAGGTTTTTCATGTTGTGGATGGTATCAGTCAAAACAAGTGAGTCAAAAATCACTCTTCGGTCACTGCGTCCACCGCAGAGTCGCCGATGTTGAATAGGTCTTTGGCGAGGTGAGTGATGGATGCGGCGGCTGCGATGTTGGGGTGAGCAAGTCCCATGGCCGACACGATCATGTCGATGTCGCGCATGACATCGCGCATCTCAAAATCGCCGGACAGGTATTCGGGGATGCGTTTGACCGGGTTGATTGCTCGATCCACATCGAACATTGATCTGCCCGGTTTATACTCTCCGAATGCTTTGTAGATGGCATTTTGTGCTGTCGATCCGAGGACGGGGAACCCGTAAAGCGGTTCGGTCGCAGCCGCAATTGCGATGCGTTTCGGCGACCAATACTTGTCGTCGAAAAGTTCCTCGTCATCGTCATCGAGCATGTCGCGCCAGATAGATCGCAGAATTGACGAGGCAATGGCATTGATCGCCACCACATAGGCCAGCGTCCGCATTTTGGTCGCGGTGTCCCGCTCGGCGAAGGAATAGGCGACGAGCGCGAGGTTTTTTCTCGCCTCAGAAGCGAATGCCCATCCGGCGCGGGCCAGCGGGTTGGTGGATGTGTTTTCGTAAAGACTCCGCGCTCCGGGGCGTGTCGGCTGCGCGATGCGGTCGGTGACCCGCTCGGCGGTGTTCCGCGCATAGGATTCCGCTTCCGCGCCGGTCAAGCCAAGTTCCTGCGCTTTGGTGAGGTGGTAGTCGTAAGTGATCGCATAGGTGCCTGCGGTGAACAATCCGTCCGCACCAGAGAGTAGGTTTCCGAGGCGCTTGCCTGCTTGCCGGATGGCGGTGGGCTTTGCGCCCTTGAGTCCCTGCATTGCCATTTGCACGACCGGCGGCATCTGTTCGATCCGGCGTTGAATGTATGGCGAGTTGATTGAAGCATCCCAGCCGAGTTGCCCGGTGAGCAATTTGCCCATGCGTTTGAGATATGCTTTGAGCGGCATCTCTGCGAGTGCGGCCCCGAGTTGCGTGGACTGCACAAGAAGCGTGGACACGCGACCGATGAGGGCGACCTGCGAAGCACGACCCAGCACATTGCTGATGCCTTGGTTGAGCGCCAGATGCGCCCCGGCATCGCGAGTGCCGCCCTGCGCGAAGTAGTCGAGCCATGCGTTGAGAATCTTCCGCGCCTCGGCCCCGCCCTTTTCCTCGACTGAGTTTTGCACATCGCGATTCCGCAAGACTCCATTGACCTCGGCGATGAACGGGGCAAAGGCTTTCCAATGCTCCATCTGGAGGGTGTGCGAAATGTAGGTTTGCAGGACATCGGCGAAGCGAGGTTCCGCGATGGCGGTTCCGCGAGTGCGTAGCGCCCCGGGGGATGTGCTGGCACCGGACATGGCCGACCCGCTGACAGGATCGAGAACCTGCCCGGTCGGCGCGGAGATCGGTTGAACCGTGACCGGCGAGTAGTTGCGAATCTGCGGGAGGTTAACTCCGTTGAGTTCGGCATAGACGGCGTTGATGTTGCCGTATTCGGCGGCGTATTGCTTGAGCAACCAATCGCGCAATTGCAGCGCCTCGGGCGAGAGGTTCGCGATGATCTCGTCCACAAAATCTTGGTCGTAGTGCCAAGACCCGGAGGGCTTGCCGGTCTCATCGAGTTCGCCGGTCATGTGCCTGCGCCCATCCTCTTGCTCCCACATCATCGCTGCGGACAGACCTTCCAGTTCTGACAGCTTGATGCCCTGCACCTCCATGCTGGGTTGCGCTAGGTTGTATCGGAGTTGCTCGCCCGCGAGCAGGTTTCCCCCGGCGATGTCGGTGAAGAATCCTTCCAGCGCCTGCATCTTTGCCTGCTGCCCGTCTTCTTTGGCGTTCTCTGTGGCCCTCTGGCGGTCGATGAGGGAGTTTGCTGTTTTGCTATTCTCACCGAAAAGAATGCCTGTGACTTGGTCAAAATTTAGCAGGTTGAGGATGTAGTCTTTCCAGCTTCCCTTGAGTCCCGAGTCGGCAATCGCCTTGGATTTTCTGCCTGCGAGTTCACCGGCTTTGCCAGTGGCTTGGATCGCATCCAACCGAGCGACCTCGCGTTGCTCGCGGAGTTGAATGACTTTTTGCGTGTGTGCGGCATAGGCACCAGACCAAATCCTCGTCGCCTCGTTGAGCGCCGACCTGCGGCGGTCCGCATCGGCATTGCGCCAATCGCCGACCAACGAAACGAGCGCGGCCTCGACCTGCGCCCGGGCTTCCTGCTCGGCGGTGAGTTCTCCGCTGGCAATCTTGGCATCCAATCCGGCGATGTGGGCGGCGACCGAAACGGCATCCATGTCCACGGCGCTGCGGACCACGGTAAATAGGTCTTGGATGTCGGCTCCGATGCCCTTGGGTTTTTCTCCGGGCGCGGCTTTCTTCGGCTTTGTGCGGTCGAGTAGTTTTCGGAATGCCTCGTCGTATTCCTTGCGAAGCGATTTCTCGACCTCGCGGTCAATCATGCCAATGCGTTGCTTGAAAAAATCGGCGAGGGCTTTGTCGGCGCGGGCCGTGGCGAGGTTTTCTTTGGTTGTGTATCCGGGCGGGAGTTCGGTCTGTTTACCCGCCTGCCCGATGCTCATGCCTTGACGCATCCATGCCGAGATGATCGCGCCGTTCATCCCACTGACTTCACTGACCTTTTCGCCATCCTTGAAGACATCCATCGGCGCAATGTTTGCCAGCTTGGTGTATCCACCCACTCGACCACGGATATCCGGCGGGAAGACTGAGAGGATTGCGTCGAGTTCGCCGAGACCTTGCAAAAGTTGGGTGCGGCGAAACTTGGCCGTTCCTTTGTTGAGAGAATCCAGCGTTTCGCGATTGCGATCCATGAGGCCGATGAATTTCGACCGCGCCCGCTCGTAAAGGGCGAGTCGGCCTTCCGGGCCTCGGTTCATGCCGCCGAGCGCCTTGTTCACCCGGTCGATCTCCGACTGGCTGGCGATGGAGTAGTTCAGCGGATTTGCCTTACTGCCTCCCTTCACCCCAAGAACCTTGAGGGTTTTTGCAGACATGCCAGAGGTTGGCATGAGGAAAATGCGCTCCTCTGGTGTTGTATACTCGCCAGTCTCCCTTCCGACGACATCCTGCCAATCGACTGCTTGGTTCAAGACATGCAGCTTCACCTTCGATTTTTTGTTTCGAGGCACAAGCGTGAACGGGTAAGAGTCGTGCGCTTTTGAAGCTACTCCATCGACCATCCCATCCACTTCCAGCACCGCATAGATTTTACCATTCCCGTGGTCTTGGAAGTCGCGCAAAAACGGCTCGGTAAAAAGGTTTCCCAGACCTTGCAAGATCGATGCTTTTGATAGCGTGCCTCGCTTGATCGCGCTCTTCGCATGTTTGTTTTCGGCATCTGCAAGAATCCCGGCAACATAGTTGGAGCTTTCTGGATTTGTTTTGAGGTGCTTGGCCAACTGATCTGCCAAGGATTCTGAAAACATTTTTCTGACTTGGAAAATAGACTTCGTTGGCTCCAGCAGGGCATCCACTTTGGAAAGGTTCTTTTCCAACCCGTCACCTTTAGCCAGCGTCATGCTGAATTTCTTTGGCGTTGCACCTTTTTTTACAAACTGAACCTTGCTGGCTTCAACCAGCATCGAATTCAAATCTTCCTTTGAGAGTCCGGCCTTGGGATTGGAGGTCAAAGAATTCAAGAATTTGACCACTCCGGTCGCCATCGATGTCGATGAAAACAATTTTTCGACAGGAGCAGACACAAGCCCCATCAGAATTTTCCCGCCGTTCTTTTGCCCGATCTCATTGAGATGCTTGGCAGTCGTCATCACCGTTGCCTCGGTGGATGCCCAGAAATAATTTTTGTTGGCATAGAGTGCCGGGTAGTAAACCCCGCCCTTGCCTTGGATTTCCTCGCCATCAGTCAGCTTGATCTTTCCAGCAAAGGCATTGTCTGGAGAATGCAACAGAATGTGCATTCCTTTGAACTCCTCGATGTCATGGCCGATGACGACACGACCATCCTTGACCAACTTGTCGAACCGTTTGTCGTTTTTGAAATGCTCTACTGAAGCAATGCTGTAGTTGATGTTCCCCGTGGTCTGGTCGAACCTCTGCGAGAGCGGGATGACATTGCCCTGCTTATCGCGGGTGATTGGGTCGGCGGATTTGATTTGGGTCGGGTCGTAAACTGCAAAAGTGATGAAGTTGTTTTCCTTCATCACGATGCCATCGTAACCCTGTTGGTTCACCCATTCAGCAAATTCAGTTGCCTCAAACGCATCCCACTGCCCTTCCAAAAGAGCATCTTCAAACAAGTCTGCGGGATAATTAGAAAACTCATTGGCAGTATCAGCATCCTTCCCATCTCCAATTTCCAAACGATGTATATCTTCTGAATCAGTAATCCCACCTGTGTCCGAATAAAAATCGGAAACTGATTCCTTAATCAATTGCTTGTTACGAAAATCCAGAGGATTTTGCAAACGCAGATACGCTTCAATTATTTTTCCACCATTCTTCGCATATTCTTCTGAGAACTTTCGATCTTCTGCAAAGAATGCGACAAGTCCTCCACGATAGGGAGCGTCCTCGTCGTCAAAAGTGTTGTTTCGCAATTCTTCTGACAGAGTGCCGTGAAAGCCTTTAACGCTAAAGCCCGCCGAATTTGCCGCCTCGTCCACCATCTTCTGGACGGTCTCCATGTCTCCACTCTCGACGGCTGCGAGGTAGTCGGCGTCCTGTTTTTTCCCGATGCTGTAGTTGGTCGCGCCGGTAGCTGGCGCGGGACGGTTAAAATCTAATTCTGGGTCATTGTATATTTCAGAAATTTTTTTCCAAAGCACGCCATCTGCTATTGCTGCTGCCATTTGTGATTCAGCAGTCTTTGAATCTTGGCGGCTAAATTGCTGAGAGTGATAATCTCTGGTTTCAATCGAAATATCGTTACTTGGTCCCGATTTTTCAGCGTGGTCTGCAAATCTAACACGAAGATTAAGAGTTCCATCTTCGTAGTCGCCTATATTTTTTGAATCAAATGTCTCCGCAAGTTCCGGTTTGATATCAAGATTGACGCTAAAATATCGCGATGACGATTTAGAAGACCAACCGATTGGCTTAACTTCAGCAGATGTGAAAAATTTAGATTTTTTGAAATCAAAGGTTCCACGGAATGAATCGATTGTGGATTCTACCCACTTTCCGTATTCGGCAGCTTGGGTTTCCTCTCTTAAAATCGAATCTATTTTTTCTTTTGCGTCTGCGGGATTTGAAAACCTGTATTCGTCTTGGCTGTCGGATTCTAATGCCTCGGAATAGAAAACAGAATATTTTGATTCTCCTGTTGCTGAATCACTATCTTCATCCCATGGCGTTTCTTTGTATAAAGAAATGCTTCCCCCTTCTGAATTGATGTTCCAATAAGTTTTTTTGACATCACTTTCGACAAACTCTTCAGATGGGCGTCCAAATGATTCCTCCGCGTTTTGACCGCCACGCGAAGGTTGCCCAGATTGTTCGGCGGCCCGTTGATCTTCGGGCATGGAACCGATGCTGTAGTTAAGCTGCCCGGATGTCAATTCGCCGCCGACTCGCTCCCGGGTGGTGTCCACCATCGTCTGCTGGTTGAGGCCGACCGAGTCGGCGAGGAAGGATTCAAAGTTGGAATCCACCTTGCCCTCGGCGATTGCTCGCTTGAGGCGGTAGGCGCGGCGGAAGATGTCTTTGACGATGATGGCCATCCGGCGCAGGAACCCACGGAATCCTTGCGGAATCTGTTCCTCGCGAATGCGTCCGGTCATGTAAGCCACGGCGACATCGGAGAAGGATTCGATGACATCGGTGTCGGTCTCGGTGCGGGGTGCGGGGCCGGTGTTGCGCTCGCTCTCGATGAGCGGGATGACTTGATTGAGGTTTTCGCGAACCCAATCCATCGTGATGCGACCCTCGGCAATGGCTCGCTTGAGGTTGTCCTGCGAGAAGTCGCGCATGACCTTGTCGCCGGTTGCGCCGTCTTGAATTTTGATGATGGAGCGGAAAACTCCATCGACCAAAGCACCTTCGTTGCTGGCGAGGACAGGGAAGTTGGCAAGTTCGGCGGGTTCGTTGATGTCTTGGCCTTGGGAGCGGACGGTCTCGAAAAGGTTGTTGAGGTTCTGCTCGGTGGGGTTTGCCTCGTATTCATCGAGCAGGTTGCGCGGAGCGTCATCGAGAAGGAGTTTCTGGACATCCTCGCCGCGACCGGCGGCTTGGTTGACTTGGTCGATGAATTGCAGGGATTCCACGATGCCACGGGTTGTGCCGGTCAGTTGAGACCGCCCGACCATGCCGGTGATGTTAACAAAGGCCGTGTCGGCGGCGTCGGAATCGTTGGTGCGGTAGAGAACGGTGCCATCCGGTTTCTCGATGATGTGGGTGAGAGTGCCGTCTGGATTCTGCTCAATGCGGCGAATCGGAAGTTCGGGGTTGTCCTGTTGGGAGCGGGCGGCTTCCAGTTGGGCGGCTCGCTTGGCGATGCCTGCTTGGATGTCTTCCGGGGTGCGATTGCTCCATGCCTCGCGGAACTTGGTATTGGCGACATCGAGGTCTTGCTCGGCGGCGATGTCCTGCGCGGCCTCGCCGGTGATGCCGACCATTTCGAGTTCGCCCAGCGAGCGTTCAAATTGGCCGTTTCGCTTGAACTCGCGGAATGTGCTGGTTCCGGTGCCGATGAGTCCGCCCCACAGCATGGAGTAGAAAATCTCTGGCATCTGTTCTTTGTAAGCGCCCCATGCTTTTTCGGCATCGAACTCTGGCATATCGCTACGGATCGCGGCGGCGATCTGATCGGCAGCGACCGGCATGGCTTCCTGCACGAACTCCTGCCCGGTCTGGAATGCGACATTGGCTCCGTATCCGATGGCGAGGCGACCGGCAATGGGGATGCGGACATCGGTCATCTTCTTCATCAACGAATTCAGCACTGGAGATTTTCCGATAAGGGCGCGGCTTTGGAATCGTTCGATGAATGCCTGCGGAGCGGCAATTGCCCCGGAGATGGCCAATGCGGCATCGGCATCCATGTCCGGGTAGGTGTCCAGCATCCGAAGGTAGTTGCTGTTGGTAAGCGCACCCATGACGGCTGGAAGTCCCACATACGGGACCATGGCCATTCCGGTGTAAGCGGCGGATTGCGAGAAGTCGTAAGCGCCTTGGGTGATAGAACCCAAAATTCCATCCATCTCGGTTTTGATGGGATCGATGGTGCCATCGGCGATCTGCCGGATTTCGCGAAGGGCTTTAAGTTCGGAGAGGCGTTGGGTGTTTTCCTCGACGCCACGCTGCGCCATGTCGCGTTGCATTTGGATGCTCTCGGCGGTCTGCATCCGGTCGGGTTGCTGCTCTGGCTTGTCGAGCAGGCTTTGGAAGTAGGAAATGTTTTGGCGGGCCTGCCGATCCTGCGCGGTCATCTCGGCATCGTTGTAGATATTCACACCACCGCGAGCGATGCCTTCGCCCACTTTTTCAAAGAACCCCTTGCCCATGCCAGCGCCATCGGCCTCGGCGGCGTAGTAGAGGGTCGAGTAGATATTCTGGCGATCCTCGGGCGTGAGCTTGGCGAATTCTTTGGAGATGTTTTCCACATCGGCGCGGCCTGCTTCTGGCAGGGCTTCGGCATCTTCCGGGCGGGTGAAAGCGAGCAGTGTATCGAAGGCGCGTTTGGATTCTGGCGCGAGGTCGCGCATCATCGTTTCGCTGCGGGCTTGGAGCTTGACGGCGCGGTCGAGCATGGCGGACTCCCATCCCTCGGGGAGCTTGCCCAGCTTGTCGGCGTGTCGGTCTTTCCAATCTTGGAAGAGGAACCACGAATCGGTCTCATCGAGGGTCTTGCCCTCGGCGACTTTGGAAAACATACCTTTGGCGAGAGCGCCGGGGAGTTCGCGAAGTGCCGTCTCGGCTTCCTTTTTTGCCGTGAGCGAATCGCGGATGTGGTTGAAAGTTTCGATTTCAGAAAGTCCGGTCTTGCCAAAAAGTTTGTCTGTCACCTCGTCGCGTTTCGACGGGTAGATGGGCATCTGGATGTCTGGCGTTTCTCCTGTCTGGTCGGCAACAAATATGCGGTTCGCAAACTGGAATCTCGCTTCCTCATCAAATTCGTTTAGCCCCGCTTCGGAAGAAAAGTTTTCAAAATCCGTGAAAACATTGGTGATGTATTCTTGCTGTTGGCGGGCATGGTCGGCTTTTTTTGTAAGCGCCCAAGTCTCCAGCGCGGAGGATTTGGTTTTCAAATCATCCCCGGTTGCCGTGTCGATATCGATGTAGTATTGCGAAGCGGTTGCGTCGTCTATGATTTCGGGGCGCAGCATAAATTAGGAGATCGTCATTTCTGGCAAAGGCGTGTCAAAATCAATTCGCTTTGCCTCGTCATCGATTTCTTTTTGTGACGAATTTTTGTTCAACGAGGACTTCGATCTGATTTTTTTCAAAGCATCGTCAGCTTCCAAAGGTGGAACCGGTGGAGTTAATTTGGATGGGGATTCCCACCACCACCGAGGGCGGTCTTTTTCCTCGCGAAACTTTTGGAATTGTCGCTCGTAGGCGAGGTTTTTATTCAGTTTATCAAAAACTTTTTCGGGGTCACTTGCCTCCTTGGGATTGTTTTTCGCCCAATTTTCCAAAGCGATTTTTTGATCAGAAAATCTTTTGCCTGCGGCGATGTAGTTGTCCCACTCGGCATCGTTGAGCGGCTTTTTGTCTTCGCCTTTTTGCCATTTGCCGAACTGACCGGCATCCAGCATTTCATTCATTTGACTAACCGCTTGCTTGAGCGCGGTTGTATTCTCGGTGTCGCTGGCCCGTTTTCTTAAGATCGACAAGGGTTCCTCGCGTTCCCCCTCGGGCAATAGCAGGATCGTGTCGCGGGTTGCAAAATACTTACTGCGATTCTGGTCGTCTTTTCCGGGGTCGTAGGAGTCTGCCAAAGCATAAACCGAAGGACGCAGTTTTAGCCCAATCTCAATCTGCGCCGGGGTCTTGGCGAAAATGCCGAGCAGGGATTGGATTTTGTTTTCTGGCAGGATATCCTTCGCGTGTTCGCGGACTTCCTCGGGGGTGGAAAGTTGGCCTTTGAGAATCAAGTCCACCGTGTCGTCATCAAATTGATTGCGGTAGCGGGTCGCCTCGTTGCGTGATTTTTCAAAGAATCGCACGGCATCGGATTTTTCCATCCATGAGTATTTCGAGGACTTGCCGTTTTTTACCGCTTCCTGCGCTTCTTTTTCGGAACCGATGGGATCGAGGATGATGTCGGATTCCACATTGGCCTCGCGCTGGACTTTGGCTTTGCGCTGCACATCGTCCAGCAACCGGGATTTCCACAAGGTTGCTTCTTCCGCGCTATGGATGCCTTTTTTGACCGACTCATCCATGACGGCAAATGCTCCCTCGTAGTCCTCGTTTGCGATTTTCGCCAAGGCATTAGCCTCTTTATCTGCTCGGAATCCTTTGATCTCCTCTTTCTTGGCGAGGTTGTCGATCTTGAGCGAGGAAAGGGTAGACCACCGCTCAAGATAGGGAGCGACCTTTTCAGCGGCGTTGTTGCTGAACTTGATTTCTGCCAATTTCCGCTTGGCTTGATCTTGGTTTTGGTTCCACAGGTTGCCCCACTCTTCGACCGGCTTGCCGAGTTGCTCGGTCTGCTGTTTTTGAAAAGCAGACTCCAAGATTGTTTCGGCCCGGGAAATGTCCGCAGAGTCCTTGGCCTCGGCGAATTTCTGGCCCCACTTCATGGCGACATCGCCCAGCCCGCCGATGGAGTCGGCGAATTTGCCCATGGCGCGGGCTTCTTGGGAGAAAGCATCGAGTTCCAGAGTTTGCGTGAGCATCGACTGCGCGGCGTTTCGCATTCCGCTGGGGTCCACCATGGCAGCGCGGCCAAGTTGCGCGGCCTGCGGGGCGAGGATGCCGGTCGATGGCCCGAGGGCTTGCGGTCCTGCGTTGGGGATGTCGGCGAGTCGGATGGCGGGCATTTTTAAGCTATTGTTGCGCGGCGGTATCCAACGAGGTTTCCATTGTTGGACACATATCCATCGTATTGTTTGGCGGTTGATTTGGACGCAGAGCTTCCGTAGGCGGTCATTCCGGTGTTGGCGACAGAACCGATGCCGCTGGCGAGTGCGGAGTAGCCACCCATGGCGGTGGCCCGGGCGGTGGCGTTGCCGGACATTTGCTCGATGGCGGCTTGGCGCATGTTGATTCGGTAACCGGCCCCGGCGGCTTTCTCGGCGAACTGGGCATCATTGAAACTGATCTGCGCGGCTTTTTTG
>Ga0181358_1001260_pt1 | contig 11657 bp, 6 predicted proteins | sample Fa13VDMM110SD_FD_130096 | JGI IMG/M metagenome (GOLD analysis project Ga0181358, IMG submission 130096) | Freshwater viral communities from Lake Michigan, USA - Fa13.VD.MM110.S.D | ecosystem: Environmental > Aquatic > Freshwater > Lake | place: USA: Michigan | collected 2013-09-24
GTTTATGTGACTGTGAGCGCGCTTTTGGTGGACAGAAGCTAGGACTTTAAGGGATAATTGGCTTAAATTCGCGTCCTTTCCCGGCGCGCGGCCCATGAGGCCTTTGGCAAAAATTGGAAAGGACTATCATGGCAAATGAAGGAATCATGGCCATGCCTCAGGGCATGGGCATGCAGGGCGACCAAGCCCAACAACAGCGACCAACCGTTACGAGCGCAGACTCGTATGATGCTGCGCAAACTGCGCTTGGCATAGTCAACCCTGGCGGAGACGTTGCGCTAAAAGAAGCCATTCGCCAAAACATCGGCGACCTTCAACTCACGTCTACACAGCTTGACGTGCTCATCCAGATTTTTGAATACGTCAGCCAAAACCCTGGTGACTACAAAAACCTACTCCAACAAATAATTGAAGCCGGTGCCCTTGATAAAGGGGACATGCCAGAAGAATACGACCCTGAGTTTATTGGCTCAATGCTCGCGGTGCTGCAAGAGATGCGGCAGATGCAGGGCGCTGGCGCTCAAGAGCCCATGGACATGTCTCCTATGGTCCAAGGACTACAGCCCGTGGGCATGGCCTCCGGTGGCTTGGCCGACGTGGGCCAGTACCTTGCTTCCAAAGGTCGCGGTGGTGACAGTATTCTTGCTCACATTACTCCGGAAGAAGCTGCGCTGCTCAAGAGTCGCGGCGGCTCTGGCACGATTAACCCAAACACAGGTTTGCCAGAATTTAAAGGCGGCTTTCTTGGTAAGGTTTTTGACGGTATTGGGGAAGCGCTCCAGGGTGTTGTAAACGTCGTCAAAGACGTGCTCAAAAGCCCCGTCGGACGTGTTTTGGGCACGATTGCGTTAGCCACGGTCCTCGGGCCAACGGCCATTGGCATGTCCCTTGGATCAGCAGGAACGGCGGCGGTGGCTTCTGGTGCTGTCACTCTTGTGGGTGGCGGATCAGTCAAAGACGCTTTGATTTCTGGCGCGATGGGCTACTTTGGCGGTGGCGGCACGATCATGGGCGTAAACCCTGTGTCTTCCTTTGGCAGCGCCCTGTCTGGAATAGCTCCAGTTGGTAGTGCCTTAAACACGGGCCTGGCAACAGGATTGGTTGGTGCGGGTATTGGCAAGTTGGGCGGCATGAGCACAGAAGACGCTTTGAAAATGGGCCTGACGTCTGGCGTAACGGCAGCAGGCGTCCAAGGTCTCAAGAACAACACCACCATGTTGAATGACCCGGCTTCAGTTGAGCCCAATAAGCAGCCGGTCACGCTTGACTCTAATAACAAGCCTGCTTTGGCGGACGTAGGAGCTATCAAGCCTGTTGGCACGGCACAAGACTTGTTGGCATCTAGGGCCCCTGGGGGCAGTATGCCTGCGGACTACCAAGCAGACTTTTACAAAGAGATTGGCATTGACCCTAGAACGATGTCGTCGACCAGTGTTGGAGAGTCCCCCACTAATATTCAGATTGAGCGTAGTGCCTTGGGCATGACTGGGCCAATCGACACTGCACGTCAGCTTGTCCAAGAGCCAATAAATACGGCCAAAGACTTGTACGGGAAGTACCTGTCCCCTAGCCGTCCTGGCTTGCCTGCAGACGCAGGTATTTTCACCAAATATGGTCCCTTGGCACTGGCAGGCACAGCCGTCATGGCCGCCACTGGTGGCATGGAAGGCGACCCTGCTAACCCGAACCCTGCGTTTAACCGCAACTACACGGGCTCTGACTACATGAGGGATAACCCTGACAAGTTCACTGGGGGTCTTAGCACCTACACCAAGCCTACGACACTTGAGAATCCAATTGTCCCCACTCCGTCGTATGCCTCAATACCTGTTAGCCAACCTAGCAGCGTCCTTCCTATGGGCGTGACCCGAAGCCCTACCGGTGTGGCACAGCCTTATAACGTAGCAGGCCTGTATGGCGTGCCCCTTATCTACGGCCCCGACGGCCAACTTCGTCGCATGGCCAAGGGCGGTGACGCCAAGATGACCAGTTTCCCACGTCGCCAAGGCCCGATTAACGGACCCGGCACAGGGACTTCGGATGACATCCCCGCAATGCTGTCAGATGGTGAATTTGTGTTTACGGCCAAGGCCGTGCGCAACGCCGGAGGCGGCAGTCGTCGCAAAGGCGCGGCTCGCATGTACAAAATGATGAAGATGCTCGAAGGCGGAGCCGTTAAGGGGAAATAAATGGCAGAAGAAACAGTCACCCAACAGATAGTCCGGGAAGCCCCGGAGATTGAAGCGTACAAACTCAAGCTACTGCAAGAAGCCCAAAAACTGGCCTTCAATCAGGGCGGGGGCCAGACGCTTGCTCAACAGTTGCCCAACTACCAAGTAGCAGGGTTCAACCAGTCCCAGTTAGATGCCATGCAGGCCGCTTCGGATCAAGGCATTGGGGCCTTCACGCCTTACATGACCGCTGCCAATCAAGCACTGGGCGGGGCGTACAGCACCACTGGTGAGGCCGCTGACATCTTGCGCGGGGCTGACACTCGCAACCAGTTTACGGATGCCCAAAGAGCCATGGGTCAGGCAGGTGGAGCCGCAGCCAACATCACTTCTGGTATTGGCCAAATCAACCAGGGCCTGGGTTACTTGGACGTGGCCGCGCAGCGCGCAGCTGCATCCGACACCACTGGGCAGTTTGGCGCGGCGCGTCAAGACTTAGGCACGGGCCTCGGAGCGCTGGCCACGGGCCAGAACATGGCTGCCATGTCGAGCGCCGCCAACTTGCAGCCGGCCACTTCCACCATTGGCAGAGGCTTGGAGCAAGGGCAACAAACACTGGGTCTGGGTATTGGTGCAATTGCAGGCGCAGCGCAGGGCTATGACCCGCGCTCTAGCCAAAACTTTATGGACCCCTATCGTCAGCAGGTCATTGACGAGACCATGCGTCAGATGGATCGCCAGGGTGCGATTGCCGGTCAAGGCTTGGCAGCGCAGGCGGTGAAGTCCGGGGCATTTGGCGGAGAGCGTGAGGGCGTTCAGCGCGCGGAGATGCAGCGCAACTTGATGGACCAAAAGGCTTCCACTATTGCCAACCTCTTGTCCCAAGGCTACAGCCAAGCACAGGCGCAGGCCATGCAGGCGTTTGAGCAACAGCAGGGGCGTCAGATGCAGGCCGGTCAAGGCATTGGCCAGTTGGGCGCGCAACAAGCGCAGCTGGGCGTACAGGCCGGAGGTCAGCTGGGCAATCTGGGCGTGCAACAAGCACAACTTGGCCAAGGCGCAGCGGGTCAATACTTGCAGGCGGCGCAGCAGTACGGCAACTTGGCGTCTCAAGGCGGCGCGTTAGCTGGCCAAGAGGCTTCAATCAACCAAAACATTGCTAACTTGATGCTGCAACAAAGCCAGGCGCGTAACCAAGCCGCTCAAACAGCGGCGGGCATTTACGGCTCGCAAGCGCAGCAGTTTCAAGGCCAGGGCCAAGGCATCGGCCAGTTGGCCGCGCAGCAGTTTGGCGTTGGCCAACAGCAGGCTCAGGGCCTCGGCCAGCTTGCAGGTCAGCTGGGTCAGCTTGGCGTGCAACAAGGTGCATTGGGCCAAACAGCTCAGGCTTTGCAGCAGGGCGACATCAATTTCTTGTACAACACCGGCCAAGCGCAACAAGCGTTCAACCAGCAGACGCTGGATGCGCAGCGCGCTTCCGAGTTGCAAAAAATCTATGCACCCTATCAACAGGCTGGTTTCTTGTCCGACATCTACAAGGGCGCACCGTCCACGCAGATGTCTACCGCCGTGGCAAGCCAGCCATCGGCAAGCCCGTTCCAGCAGGCGGTTGGTATCGGCCTGGGCGGATTGTCAACTGCCGCTGCCGTGAAAAAAGCCGGTCTTTTTGGTTAAGAGGTCAATATGAACAAAAAAATGATGCGCGAAGACGACGACGTCGAAAACATGGGAATCATGCAGGGGTTCATGGACTCCATGGCAGATGAGGGCGATGACGAAGGTGAGGGTGAAGACAGCCCTGAAATGATGATGGAGCGTCGCCCTAACTCTCCTGAAATCCTGATGAACAACTTGCGGGGCGACATGCGCTCTCTTGACGCTCGTCGTGATGAGTTGGCGGACCTCGTAGGCTACCAAGCCGCTACTGAGACACCTGAAACCGTGCTTGCAATGCTGCAACCTATCCTTGCACAGCAAGGTGGCGGTATTGGCGCGCTTCCCCAATCACAAGACATGGCCCAAGGGCCACAGCCCCCGATGATGGGTGGTGCTCCTGGTATGCCGCCTCCCGGTATGCCCCCAATGCCTCCTGACGCTGGCATGGCCCCTCCTCCTGACCAAGGTGGTATTGCCGCTTTGATGGCAAGCATGGGCGCTGGTGCACCAGGCGGTGCTCCCCTTGGCCCACCGGGCGCTCCGCCCGCAATGCCTCCAGGCGACATGCCTCCCGTGGCCATGGCACGCGGTGGGTACGTCCAAAATTTTCAAGTAGGGTCTAGCCCGGCGGGTGTGACCCCTTCTACAGATGACGCCAGCGCTTCCGAAAAGGATTTGCTGATGTACCCGCCTGAACTGGTTGCAGCTGCCAAAGCGCAGATGAACACTTTAATGGCTTCAAAGGCCCAGGCCGTGCCAACACTTGCAGAAGGCATGAAGACGCGTCTGCCTGAGTATCAAGCACTGCTTGGCGCTGACAAGGGCCGTGGCAACGCAGAAGCACAGCTTTTGTTTGAGTTGGGCCAGCGTGCGTTTAATTTTGCTTCCAACACTGACGACCAAGGCCGCCCATTGCGCGGTAATTTCTTCGGCCGTTTGGCTGGCGCTGCCAAGTCCCTGCCCGGGGCTATTGGCAAGCACATGGAGTCCATGAACAACATCGACTTAAAACTCAAGACGCTGGCATTGCAAGCGTCTGAGAAGGACCAGGATCAGGTTGTGGCACAGAACACCAAACTGCTGGACACCAAGGCCCGCGTCTTTGGCGACATCTTAAAAGAGAGCGCCAGGGTTGAAGCCGCAAAACTAAAAGGCATTCCTAGCAGCATTTTTGGAAAAGGCGACTGGCATTTTAACGTGGTCAATATGCCTGGCCTCATGGAAAGTTACGCTGCGGGTACAACATCCCCCGAGCAGGACAAACTTGTCTCGTCCGCGATTACCGTGTTCAAGACGCCCCGCTTTGAGACCCGCTTTGATCCCGTAACACGTGAGCCGTTTACAGTGCAAATGCCTGTCATGCTGCCAGACTTTGTGTCACAGGCAGAAGCTGCCCGTGTGAAATTAGGGAAACCTGTTGCGGCCACTCCTGCATTGGTGCCTGCCAATAGCTCTGTACGCGTGCAAAACGCGCCAGCTGCTGCCCCTGCAGCAAGCGTGGCCAGTGACACGGTGCCCACGGCCCAAGCGGCAGTTACCCCTGCGCCAGCTGCTGCCCCTGCAAAAGCCTCGTTGTGGAGTGACCGTTTTAAGATTGCAGGCCCTGTGGCTTCCGCCATCGGATTTATTTCAAGTGTTCCCGGCTTGGGTGACCCGGCTGCAGAAATCACCTTGGCACGTCAAAGGGCCGAGTTGGAGGCAGAGCGTTTGATTGAAACCATGCTCAAGAGCACTCAAGGTAGCGTCACTGAGCAGAAGCGCTTGGAGAAGGTGCTCAACATCCGTCCTTCCGCCTTTACGGACCCGGATGTTTACGGCACACGCTTGATTGCCCTTGGTATGGCCCTTCAAGCAGGCATTAAAGAGTTTGATGCGCAGGGCAATAATGATTCTGCTTTGGCACCTGAGGCTAAAGCAAAGGCACGTCAGAAGGCCATGGAGTATCGTAAGTTTTATTCTGAGTTAGGGCTTCCACCGGCCGTGTTTTCTGAGGAAGAATTAAAGAAGTATCCTCCCGGCACAGAAGTGTTGTGGCAAGGCGTCACACCTGCTCAAATAGGCCCTCGTCGTCAATAAGGCAAAAACATGGCAGACCCAAAAGAAGAAAATACGGCTAATTCGGCACTCCCACCTGGGCTTGAGCCCATTGGAGGCACGCCGAGTACGCGTATGTTCTCAGAGCCTTTTAAGGACCCCTCTGGGGCTGGCGAACTGCCCCTTGGACTTGAAGCATCGCGCCCGACCCTCAGCCAACGGGCCACGGAAGTTGGCATTGGAACCGCCCAAGGCGCAGCGCGTGACACTCCTGTCGTAGCCGGTGCAGTGGCTGGCCTGCGTTTAGGCATGCCTCTGGCCACAGCAGCTGTTCCTTTTATTGGGCCGTATGCCGGTGCCATTCCTTTGGTTACCACAGCTATTGGCGCTGGCGCTGGTATGTTCTTTGGCAATGAGCTTGAGCGCTGGTTCCCTGCCGTTGAACGTGAAGACTTGGTGCCTTACCGCGAGGGCGGCAAGACGTTTGGTTCTGCAATAGCCACGGCTCCCGCGGCATTTAGTTTGCCTGTTATGACGGGCAATCGCGTGTCCAAATTTATCTCCGCCTTTGGCGAGACAGCGCGGCGCAGCCCCCTTGCCTTTATGGGCACCGAGGCGGTTACTGCCACAACAATGGGCGTTGCGGGCGGTGGAGCGGAGTCCTATTTCCCTGGCCAACAAGGCGTTCGTTTTGGGGCGGAACTATCAGCGGGCCTATTGACGCCTACTAAGTTGCTTGTCAATGGCCTGGACTTGGCCAAGGGCGGCTTAAAGCAGATGAAGTCGAGTTACGCCAACCGGTCTAACTCGCTGGAACTGAAGGCCACCAACATACTGCTTGATGCCCTGGACAAAGCGGGGGAAGACCCTGTTGCACTGTCCAAGGCCTTGCGTCAGCAATTGCCGGGCGCTGTGCCCACCCCAACTTCTGGCCAGAAAACAGGCAGTCAAGCCCTGATGGACCTGGAGACTGCCCTGGGGGAGCACCACGCCCAGTTTGGTGGTGAAACCAAGCAGCAAGCAATTAACTCCATGCGTGCCTACCAGGCGCTCATTGACAATCTGCAAAAAATTGGCAACCCTGAGTCGTTGAAGATGGCAGCGCAACTGCGCCAGCAGAACTTTGACAACATGCTTAATACGCGCTTGTCTGCAGCGGATGCCAAGGCAGCGCAAAAGATTGCCATGATCAGCAAGGACACTCCGCAGGCACGTGTTGCCATTGGAGACATTGTCAAGACTGAGACCGAGTTGGCACTGCGCCAGGCACGCGACTACGAAAACGAGCTGTGGACCGCCGCTGTCGGTGACATGACCAAGCCGGTTACTTCCGTGAAGCAAAGCAAGGTGCCTATGGAAGGCCCTGAGGCAGAGCGCATCTACAGCCGCACTGGCAAATGGCCAACAATCACCCTCTCAGATCAAGTGCTCAAGGCCCCTGTCATCAAGCCCCAGGCTACTGTTGATATTTTCTTGAACCGCGCTGCTGGCGTGGGCGAAGCGCTGTACGACGACGCCATCCCTGCGCCTGTGCGCAAGATCATGGAATCGTTGAACGTGAGCAAGGACGCTGTGCAGCAGTTCAAGGCAGGCAAGGCAACGCAGGAATTTATTGACACCAAGCAGGTGCCTTACGGCTTCAAGCCCAACCCAAGCGAGATTGGTGTTGATGAGCTGGTGAACTACCGCTCTACGCTCCTAAAGATGGCACGTGAAGCTGCCGGCCGTGGCGAGGTAAGCAATGCTGATTTCTACGGAGCATTGGCCGAGGGCATGCTCGGCGATCTAAACACACTGAAGAATCCTCTCTTTGACCAGGCGCGTCAGTATTCCAAGAGCCTGAACGACGTCTTCACCCGCACCTTTGCCAAGGAAGCGTCCATCACTGGCAGCACAACCCGTGCCGGGGCAGAGCGCTTGGCCCCCGAGCTACTCGTGACCCGGGCCTTTGGCGCTAACGCCGACGTCACGTCACTTCGCATGGAGCAGATTGAAGATGCTGTGAAGTTTGGCCGCACGCAATACGACGAAGCGGTAACTAAGTTTGGTAAGAACAGCCAGCAGGCCAAGAATCTCAAGCCCATGGCAGAGCTGTCGGACACACAAGTGGTGTCAATTCAGGATGCACAAAACCGTGTGCTGCGCTTGCTTGCAAACGAAGCGGTCACGACCGTCTACGATCAGGCCAAGGGCACATATGTGCAGAAGCTCAATACTGCCAAACTGACAAAGTTTGCACAGCAAAATGCCCCAATGCTGGAGAAGCTGGGCATCATGGACGACCTGCGTGACGCAGCGCATGCGAGCAACCTGCTCGCGCAAGTAACTAACCAAAACAGTGCCATCAACAAAACGGTAAAGAACCAGACAGCGTTTGCTCAAGTGCTGTCCGTGGAGAATCCAAGCCGCGCTATCAACGACGCGCTGACAAGTAAGTTCCCCGTCAGGAACATTGTCAACATCGCCAAGCTGGCCAAGGCCGGTGGTGGTGATTCAGTGGATGGGATGAAGTCCGCTTTGTACGACTACGCCTACACCAAAGCAGGCGGCAATTCTGGTAAGTTCAATATTCAGGCCTACGAAGACGCGCTCTTCAAGCCTATTGCGCAGAACCAGCCTTCTATGGTAAACATCATGCGCTCAAGCGGTTTGATGTCCCTCACTGAAATTAAAGACCTGCGTCGTTTGATCAACCCCATGGTAAAGATTGAAACGGCGGTGAAGAACAACATTCCGCTGGATGATGTGATTCAAGGCGCTGATGCGGTCACTGAGTTGGCCTTACGCGTTGTGGGTGCACGAATCGGTACAACGGCGTCCCCTGGTGGCGCGGGCTCCCTGATTGCTGCTTCTGCCGGTTCCAAAGCGGTGCGTCAAATCTTTGATAACCTGCCAAATGCAACCGTGCGTCAGATTCTGGAGAATGCGGTAAAAGACCCTGAAGCCATGGCTATTCTTTTGGACAAAGGTCGCACGCAAAAGCAGGAAATTGACATTGCCAACCGCCTGTTGAATTACCTTGGAAGCATAGGTGTGTCAGTAGGTAAGACCGCTGTTACGCCAGCGTTGAACTACATCGCGCCCGAAGAACCACGGCCCTCGCAAGTGCAGGCAGCGCCGCAGGCTCCGTTCACACCGCAAGGCCAGGCCGCGCGCCAACTGCGCATGATGCCAAAAGCACCGAGCACGCGGGGTGTGCCAGGGCTCATGGATACCGCTCCAAAGGCTTCCGGTCAAAGTGGCAGCAGTAATGCACCCACCAATGCCAATGCCAACGCACGGTCCCTGTTTCAGTCACTCTTCCCGTTTGACAGCGTTACTCCAATGGTTAACGCGCAGCAGCCTCCGACGCAGTAAGTCGGTCGAGCCACTGGGATTTAAACAGGTCCCAGTCTCGGCCCGCAACGGTGAACTCCTGCGTCGACCCGTCTTGTACTGCAATCAGCACAGCGGCATAGTCAATCGCCGTCCCGTGCCTCCAGTCATGTGCCACGGCATAGGCCGCCAGCTGGTGGAAGTAATCGGTGATGTACTCGTAGCGCTTAGGCTTGACTGACTGCTTGAAGTCAACAATGGCCAGCTTGCCACGGTACGTGGCCACCAAATCAGTTGTGCCGGCGTAGCGGTCCTGATAGTACAGGCCTACCTCAGACCCGTGGACAGCGGAGATTGCACCGAAGTACTTGTTGGCCAAGGTAAACGCCATCTGGTGGCCTTTCATGGCCATCCAATCACGGCCCAAGGCCAACGGAGCACCTGATAAAACAGATTCAAGGGTGCCGTGCATCCACGTGCCAACATAGGCCGCTTGTTCTCGTTGCTTATCAGCCTCTGCCTGGCCCACACGCAGGGCCCATTCCTTAAGCGCTGTTTTGTCTTTGGTGCGGTCCAGCACCGTGGTCACGGACGGAACCTGTACGTCATTTGGCAAGACATAAACACGTCCGGAAGATGCGTCGATTCTTTCAAGTTTTTCGTACACAAAATCGTGTGACCAAGGGATCAAATCAACCATGTTTTAAATTCCTCTCCAAGAACTTGTGTTGCGATGTCGATCTTTGCACGCAGTGCTTTGACGATCTTTTCGTCCACGGTGCCCACGGCAATCAGGTCAATGTAAGTTACGTTCTTGGTCTGGCCAATACGATGGGCGCGGTCCTCAGACTGCAGGCGCTTTTCCAAGTCAAAGCTGTTGCTGTAATAGACCATTGTGTTCGCGGCTGTGAGCGTCAGTCCGTAGCCCCCAGTGCTAGGGTTGCCAACAAAGAAACGCATTTCACTGTCCGGGTTCTGAAACTCTTCTAAGACGCGCTTTCGCTCGTCCATGTCCGTGTCGCCGTAGTACATGCCTACAGTGTTCATGCCGTATTCTTTTGAAAGCGCCAACTTGATGGCTTCAATGTCGTGCCGGTAATTGGCCCAAATGATCAGCTTGCCATCCGTCTCTTCAACAATGGCCAGCAGCTCATCTAAGCGCTTGTTGGGCAGTTCAATGACAGTGCCGTCGTCTAGCTTTACGTGGCCGCAGACGATCTGGTGCAGACGCATGAGCTGCGTGAGCGCATTGACAGTGCTCACCAGGCCCCCGTCAATCTGGGCCATGGCAAAGGCCTTCATCTCGTTGTAGTACTTGAGCTGCTCGGGCGTCAAGTCCACCTCGCGCTTGATGTAGAGCTTGTCAGGCAAATCCAAACACTCTTCTTTTTTCACGCGGTACGCAAAGCGGTCGAGCTTTTCTTTCAGCTCATCCAAACGTCTGTAGCCCACGACTTGTTTGAAGCTGTGGGTGTTGAGCTGGCGCTCCACGGTGACGCAGTAGCGGGCCTGGAACACGTAAAAGCTGCTGACGTTGAGGCAGTCATCCGACAAGAACGCGCACTGCTGGTACAGGTCCATTGGGCTTTTGGTAACCGGGGAGCCCGTGAGGATGCGCCTGTATCGCGCGCCACGGCCCACCTTCTCAGTGTTCTTGCTGCGTGCAGAGGTGTGCGTCTTGATGGTGGTGCTCTCGTCGATCGCCATCATTGCGTTATGCACAAGCAAAAAGCGCTTGGCGTAGGCTGTGCCCTTGGCAGTGCTAAAAGCCTCGACGTTCATCACCAAGATTTTTAAATCTTCGGTGACGGTAAACAGTTCATCCATTGCCTTTTGCTCGGCCTTTCTAGGCGACGGCGACCAGATGGCCATGCGAAATACGACATGGTCGGGTAAATGCTTAGGGATTTCTGTGTCATACCAGTTACGATAGACACCTTTAGGGGCCACGATCAAGAACCCGTTGAGCTTGCCCTTGTCGTAGAGCATTGCTACATTGTTAATCAGCATAAAACTCTTGCCTGTGCCCATGTCGGCAAAAAGCGCAGCGGACTGGTACTCCCAAAAACGCTGAAGGTAAGCCTGCTGATGTACGTAGGGCTTGTTCTTAAATGGGTAGGTCGATAAAAATTGGTTCATGATGTATCTCTTTCTAACAGGGGGTTGCAATTCCCTGAAAAGATAGTGTACACTGGTCCCTCGAATTCAGAAAGGAGAAATTCACGTGCCCAAAGTTTACGTTGTCTCAGAGACTACGCAACACAACATAGCAAGCGCTCTGGACTATGGCCAGATCGAAACTATTCTGCCTCCCAATGCGCAGATAGCTTTCTCTGTTGTGCCGACAGTCCGCCGCATCCAGCGCAAGTTGGAAAAATTTACTGATGAGGACTTCCTGCTCCTCATTGGTGACCCCTCTGCTATAGGCATTGCCTGTGCAGTAGCTGCCAGTAAAAACAATGGCCGCTTTAAGTGCCTCAA
>Ga0181358_1001263_pt1 | contig 11647 bp, 20 predicted proteins | sample Fa13VDMM110SD_FD_130096 | JGI IMG/M metagenome (GOLD analysis project Ga0181358, IMG submission 130096) | Freshwater viral communities from Lake Michigan, USA - Fa13.VD.MM110.S.D | ecosystem: Environmental > Aquatic > Freshwater > Lake | place: USA: Michigan | collected 2013-09-24
TAGTACCGGAGAAATTGTAGATTGGTTAAAACGCAGGCAGGCAGAAAATAAATTTAAAATTGCTGATCTTAATACGCCGCAGGCATACGCTAACGCATTAAAGAACGCCGGATATTATGGCCAAACGTTTTCGCAATATGCGGCGGGCCTGCTATCTAAATCAAAAAATGTAATTATAGCCGCCGGATCAGGTTTGGCGGTCCTGTTAATTGTTGCAGGTTTTTTTTTGTAATGTCGCGTAAGAAAAAATAGTTTTCCCAATTTGGGAACGGGTGTTAATAACTTTATCTAGGAAATTTCAGTTTTCAATATTACTTTCATTGTCTAATTGAAAAGAAAAAGCCGCTAAAGCGTTGGACGCGCAATAGCGGCAAATAATCATATTCACGGTATGACTACAACGCAAATATATAACTTTTATTCAGTTTTCGCATTTATAGCCGTTTCTAGCGGTTTTTTTTGTTTCCTTACTATTATATCATTTTATAGATTATCGGCCTGTATTGGCGGTAATGGCCGCGCGTGTATTGATTGTACGCGCTTTTTTATTGGCCTATTTTCCGGGCTAATGGATTTATTTAAACGTGCAACATTTCAAACAATCTATTTAATTAACTCAAAATCAATTATTTAGATGAATGATTTTAGCGAAATAATACAAAAACGCGTTAAGCTTCAAAAGAGTTTATCAACTATTGACGATCGGGACAAGGAACCGGACGCGCTAAACCCAAATTTTAAACATTATGAATATAACCTATCACATACGCGGAGTATTGCGCGCATATCCAGCGCCGCCGATCGTCAATATTTTTCAGGCAGTTCATTGCTTAGAAAGGAAAAGCCGGCAAATGAAACGGGCCAAATACTTACGTTGGCGGAAGCATTTACTAAACTTGAGTTACAAGAACAAAAAAATAGACGCGCTCGCATTGAACGGATTAAAAAGGTTCGTAAGGCAAAATTCATGGAAGATAAAGGCATGAGCCGACGAACGCGTATTAAGATCAAAGAAAAAATGATGTCGGTATTTGCAGCAAGTAAAAACAATTTTACGCTACAGACTTTGACGCTGGTAGCACCGGCGGCGGATTGGTTGGCCGTAAAATGTTTAAATAAGTATTTAACGGTATTGAGAAAAAAAAGCGGCCTATTTAATTATGTATGGGTTGCAGAGCGTCAAGGAAATGGAAATGTACATTTTCACATGATCCTAGATAGAAAATTTGATATTGTTTATACTAATTCGTTATGGGTAAGCCAGCAAGAAAGTGCAGGTATTAAAAACGAAATTGCTTGTCTTAAGTTCAAAAATGATTATAACCTAACATTTAAGCAGGCGCACAAGCGCGGAGAGATAACGCAAAAATTAGTACAACAATATTTGAACCCGGTTGACGTTATTAAGGTTAAAAACATAGACGGCATGAGCGCCTACCTAACAAACTATGTAACTAAAAACGAAACGAAAATGCAATGCGCGGTTTGGCATTGTAATAGAAATGTTAGTAAGTTGTTTACAAAACAACTGATTAGTAAGAAAGTATTTGAAAAAACTTGTAGTAAATTGAATTGTATTTATAGCAAAAAAGGAAAGGCGTATATTAATAAAACTTTTGTACACCAATACGGGATGATCAATAACATTTTTAATAAAAAATATTTCAATACTTTTTTAAAGGAAATGAATTTATTGAATAGCTGGATATTGGCAAATGAAAAAATAGATTGCGGCGTTAAAATTGAATATGATACTTATAAAAAAATACTTTACGGTTATGATTATGACACCGGAGAAATAACCAATTGGAGTATTAAAAAATACGAAACAAGATCAGAGATTTTGTATAACAAAAAAAACGGCATAAATCAAACAATTTATAAAAGTTACAAACCAATTAAAAAACAACAATTAAATTAAATTTTATGAAAATTGAAACATTAGATCAAGCCAAACAATTTATTGTTTTAGAAAACGATTATAAAATTGTAGTAAAAACAAATAAAGAAGCGGCGGATTGGATCAGTCAAGAACAATTAGACAAAGGCGGTACCGGTGGCGCAATATATGGCCCGTTTAAAGAAAATTATATATTTTATTGGGTAATATTAAAAAATGGCGCAAATGAAGCGCATATTAGTATTTATAAAGACATTGTTAACTTATAAAAATTAAAAAATGAACAAATTAAATTTTGCACTAAGATTAAATAAATATGACAATACTTTAAACCATTGGCATTGTACATATAAATTACGCGGTAGATATTCGCGCATTTCATTTATTGACTTTAATATATTTTAATATGCCTTACGAATATGACAGGATCAGCAATTTAGAAACAGAGTTAAGAATATGCGCCGGTACCTTTAAATTAGGTCAAAAAAAATTAACCAATTATAGGTATAATAATGGGCAGTACGTTAACGAACCAGCATTATTTATTTATATTGATAAATTATTAAAACAATTGGGTTTTATATCACAAAATTTTGCCGGATCAATTTTGCTAACAAAAAATAAAAAAACAAAATGAATATACAATATGCCATTAAATTAGAATGTTTTTTATACAAAATAAAAGGTTCTATAGTTGGTAATTGGGTTAGATCAGGTACACGACCTTACGCATATTCACACCCAAATAATTGGTTACGCAAAAGAAATAAAAAACATAATTATGGAACAAATTAAACCGGAAAATTTAAGTGAGCAGTACCGTAATTGTTTAGCGTATCAATTAACTGCTAAAGGTTTAGACGCAGAAAATAAACCAACTTACCAACAATTATTTTCGGACGTACCGCAATTTAAACTGATTAATCAGGCGCAATATTTAGTAAATGATTTATTACCGCGCATTGAAAAAAGCAAAGGAAAACAAAGCGCCGAATATAAATTACACGCTGAAATTTTTGAAAGCCTAATGTATAGTATTAAAATATTAGACAGGTTTGAAACAATGAGCAGGCGTTTATTTGATCAGAAAAATTTAATTAATTTTTATAAGGATCAAAACTATTTTTATGAAAATGAATTACAACGTTATACAACTATTGAAACGCTATTAATGAAAGAAACAAGTATTTCCATAATCAATAAAACAATAAAACAATGAAAAAAACAAACATTTTATTAGCTGGATTGGCAATGATGGCCGGCGGATTGCAGGCGGCACCGGCCGCAAATGTTACCGTTAATACCGGTAATACTATTGAGGTAAGCGCAAAACAAAACCGGGAACGCAAAGTAATTAAACAAGAAAAAGAAATTGAGTTTTCCGGTACCGGCGGTATTAATCATATTAATTGGCACGCCGGGACGCCGCCTAAGCAGTACGGCGAATGGCTGCAATATAACCGCCGTCAGGTATGGAGTAAAAAAGGAAAAAAAATAGTGTAATGCTTACCTTTTATTTACTGTTATTTTATTTCTTATGCCTATCTATTGCGTATAAATCGGCTAAAAATAAAGATGAATAACACCTATAAAACAACAAAAACCGGCTAAAATTGCCGGTTTTTTTATGTGTTTCACGCCTACGGCGTCAAAGTTAAAAAAAATATTTGGTGGTTTTGTCAATTAAATATAAACTTTGTGCCTGATCCTATTTTAACAAAAACGGTATAAATTGGAAAAAAAGAACCTTACAAAAGTTTTTTTATTGTTGGGCGGCGCTTTACTTATTTACGGTATTACGCAGGCAGCAAGTTTTATTAAAAGTTTGAAAATTACGTTTTCAAATATTTCTTTATCCGGTACCGTTTCCAATCCGGTTGTTCTACTTACTTTGAAAATTGAGAACCCAACAAACATAAGCGTAACCGTTACGGACCTAATAGGAGATTTACTCTATGGATCACAAATTATTGGCAATGTCGAAAGCGTTAATTTAATTAACGTTAATGCTAATAGTTCGGTTTATTTAGATTTAAAAGTTCAAACTACATTTAGTCAGGGATTGACAATTATAAAAAATTTGCTAAATAAAAGTTTAGCAAATAATTTCTTTTTTAATGGCAGCTTAAAGGTTGACGGCGTGCAAGTACCCTATAAAGGAAAATTAAGTTGGTAAGCAGGCAAACGATATTAAAAAATTTACCTACTTACCAAAATAAGTACGCGCATATTTCAGATAATCAAAGCGTAGATGATATTATTGCAGCAATTAAAGATTGTCATAAAGATTTTGCTATTGACTACGATAAAATTTGTAATTATTTTATTGGTCCAACTGAATATAAAACCTGCAAAAATATTTTTAATTTTTTGCGAGAAAATACAAATTATTTTATTGAAAGCGAAAACGAACAAACAGTAAAAAGCCCGGCCGCCATTTTAAGCGGTAAAGCAAAAATTGATTGTAAAGGCATGGCGCTTTTTTCATGCGGTATATTAGACGCAATAAACAGGACCGGCAAACAAAATATTCCATACTGCTATAGGTTTGTTTCTGATAGCATTTTTAATGTTACGCCTAACCATGTATTTTGCGTAGCGTTTCCGGGATCAGGAGATAACGAAATATGGGTAGACGCAATACCGCAGGTAAATAAATTTAATGAGCGTATTGGTTATTATTATTCTATTGATAAAAAATTTAAAGCAATGAGTTTATACAAAGTAAGCGGCGGAGATTTTAACACCGTAGGGGACCTATCAATACCCGGCGTGCCGTTAAGCGCTGGAGATTTAACAAACATTATTAGTATTGCGTCAAATATTTTTAAGACCAAACCTAATCCAAACGATTGGAAAGGATGGGACGCGCAGGATCAGGCCGGCGGCCAATGGGACGGATCAAGCGTAAGGGGTTGGGTATTAAATGACGGATCAGATGTAGCCAATGAAGCGCTAAACATTGCAAGCTATATAAAAGCTAACGGCATTAAGACGCTAACCAATAGCGGCCGTCCTTATACTGTAGACGGTCAGGGCTGGAGAGATGTAACATTAGACGAAATAGCGGAAAAATTTAAGCGCGGCGGATTGGCTCAGGAGGCGCAGGCATTAAAGCAGGCCAGCAATAATATTTTTTCGGCGGCTAGTAATGCGGCGCAGGCGGCATACGGTACGCCATTGGTACCGGGTGCGGCACCTAGTCAAGCAGGGTTAAATATGTGGCTAACGTTGGCATTAGTTGGCGGCGGTTTATTTCTAATTATGAAAAAAAAATAGTATGAGCGCAGCACAAAAAGCGGCACAAGCCAATTTTAAAAAAGCTATTGCCTACAAGAAAAAAACCGGTTGCACACTAAAGCAGGCGTTTGCTAAGTTTAAAAAACCTGCTACAAAAAAAGCGGCACCGGTAAAAGCAGCAAAAAAACGTGTAGTTAAAAAAGCGGCACCGGTAAACGCAGCAAAAAAAGTAGTTAGAAAAAAAGCTATTGGCAAAGTACAAACCAAAAGTAAAACGCATACGGACTACAATAAACCTACTGTTAATATTCAGATAGGCGCGTTAAAAAATGGCTCTACATTTATTTCACATAAAGGTTATTTAATAGAACGCAAACCGCAAAAAATAGGAAATAAAAAAACCTATGTTTATATCTGTAGGGAATTGTCAATAGCTGATAAAACATTGAACGCAGTAAAATCGCGTATTAACTATATTATTAAGTAACAATTTTTTTCATTAATCAAAAACAATCACATGGCAAACAAAAGAAAGCCGGCGAAAAAAACAACACGCCGCAAAGGTAGCCGGGTTTCCGGCCTAGTATCTAAAGATTTGTTTGAGAAAGCCGCCGGCGCTATTGCTGGATATGTAGGCGCTCGAATGTTAACGGCAAAAGTATTGCCCAATTTGGATGCAAAAATTAAAGGCGCAGCAACGGCCGCAGTAGGTTTGTTGTTAATCCCCAAAGTATTGAAAAATAAATTGGGAGAGGGTATGGCGTTAGGTTTTGCAGTTGCAGGCGGCGAAACATTGCTACAGTCTACCGGCCTTATTGCAGGTATTGGCGCCATTCAGTATTTGCCTTATCCGCAAAGAATGATAGCGGGCGCGGGTATTAATCAAACCGTAGGCGGATCGGATGGCATTAGTCAAACCGTAGGCGGATCGGATGGCATTAGTCAAACCGTAGGGTATTCACGCAGCTATAATAGGCGCAGGGCTGAAGCATAGTAAAAACAATTTTTTAAAAAATAGATTGGTTAACTTAAATAACTAAAAAACTTATTTTATGAGTAAATATACCACATTAGGGATGCGCGAAGTATACGAAAACGCGCGTCAGTTGTTAGCTGATAACGGATATTCAGCAAATAAAGCAAAATTGACTCAGTCTTTGATCAGGTCAGAAGTTGCTATGAGTGCGGCCAGCACCAAATTTCATATTCCTATTACTGTAAATGATCAGCAAAACGGTAACGCGTTTAATACTGAAAAGCGTTTGCAATTACAGGACGTTTTTATCGTTTCTAGTTTGGCCATTAAGGTGGCTGTACCTGCAAGCGCTACGGATGCAATGTTTGATACTTTCAACTATTCTAACCTTACCAAATTTAGCGCTACTAATACCGCTAATAGCGTAAGGGGCGCGTACAGTAACGGTAATATGTCTATGATCGTTGACAATGATCAGATTTTGCCTTTCTATCCTTTGAATTGGCATTATCGTGCGCCATTGACGCAGCAAGCTACTAACGTTGGTTATACAAGTTCAGGCGTTAATTTGCTAGATAGCGCAGACGGTAGCAATGACGGTATTATCCAAATTGAACCAAATTTCATTTTGGCAGGTAATGCGCAAATTGATTGCAATATTAACCTACCGGCCGCAATGACTGCCGTAGAATCTAACAGTAGATGGATCGTATTGTTTTACGGTTTGTTGGCTCAAAACTGTTCAAAAGTTGCAAGCTAGTTTTTAAAAAAGAAAATAGGCCCGGTGCCTTAATTGGTGCCGGGTTATTATAAAAACAAGTTTTAAACTTACAATTATGACAGTAAACGAAACCGCGTTAAAATATGACGCGTATCAAGCCGTAGAAATACAGATTGCCGGCGTTAGTGGCGGGCAAACAGGAACGCAATTTAATTTTCCCGATCTACCGTATTTGCGTCCAAATAGCGCCGATATTGTAGCCGTTGAACTTTATACAATCAATACATTAACCAATAGTACGGTTAGTAATACCGCTACGGCGTCTATTGCTATTATGAAAACGGCCGCACTAACTTTATATGGTGGTATATTGAACCCGGAAAACGGCGAACCTGTAAAGCAAGGAAATGAAATTATCCAGCGCGTGCCTGCATTGCGTTTAAATAATATTCAGAACGCGTCAACTGATCCATTTAGCAGAAATATATTTTTGCTAAATAATATGCAAGTTGATTGGACTAAGTCATTTATTAGTCTAAGCGCGGCGCCTGCAAATACAACAAACATTTCATTCTGTTTTGGCGTGTATTTCAATTTCAAAAAACAATTTAACTAAGCGTTATGGCGCAAGGTATAGACTTAAGGGGTAGCGATCAGGTATTGGCAGCGTTCAATTTGAACGCTACCCCTTTTTTTGCCGTCTATCAAGGCAAAGATTTAAAGTTTCAGCATTTAGAGGAAAATTTAGATAGTGCAATTGAATTGTTAGAAACTAATTTAAATGTATTAGAAGCTAACGGATCGGTGGCACCGTTTAAAATTATATATTACTATGAGTTGAACGGCGCCGGTAAGCTGGTAAAAGAAAACGAAAAAGGATCAAATACGTTTAGGGTAGTCAATCCGGGCGCAGGTGTTAATATGGGCAATTATGGCGGTGGAGAATATGCCGTAAATAATTGGCAGGTAAAGCGCGGAAATAGTGCGCTGGAGGATAGATTAGAAAAATTGGAATTGGCATTAGCAGAAAAAGAAAGTGAGGAAAGCGAAAGTGAGGAACCGGCCGCCGTTGGTGGCGTGCAAGGTGTTATAATGGGATTAATGAATAACCCGCAAATACAGGAAATTATAATTGGCCGTTTGTTAGGCTTATTGGATAAAGTATTGCCGCCGCCGGCTAATAATGCGCCGGCAATGATCGCGGGTGCTACTGATCAAGACGCGCAATTAACGAAATGCCTGCAAACTTTATTTAGTAAAGGCATGACGTTATCAGACATACAAAAATTGACAACAATAGCAGAAACGCAAACGCCGTATTTTAATACGTTGCTTTCAATGCTTAGAAATTAATATAAATGCCAACTATTACCGCCGATAAAGTTTTAAATAAATCATTATACGCTAAAACGGATATTAACGCCGTTACAGGTGCGGGAAATTTTTATAAAACATTTAAGGCCGGTGCATTGATTGGAAATGTTTATAGCTGGATAAATAAGCCGGATGGCCTTTATTGGGCATTTGACGGACCTACGCCGTACTATGTTAAGCATGATGCAAATAAATTGTCATTATTAGCATTACCAAAAATATTGGAGGAGATAAGCGCGGAGGAGGAGAAAAAAAAGTTGGAAACTAAAGGACCTTTACAGTATAATATTGATAAGTATTTGCCTTATATTATTGGAGCCGTTGTGGTGGCCGTTGCATTGCCTACGGTAATAAATTTAAGTCAAAAGAAAAAAGTAAGCGGTATGAAAAAAAATGATACAACTATGTTATTAATTGCCGGCGCCGTTGCCGCTTATTATTTTTGGCCTAAGAAAAAAACAAAAGCCGGCGCGCCTATTATTACAGATTTGCCGGTGGATGATCCCTACGGAAATAATTTACCTAAATCTAATATTTTTGAAAATGCGTCAAGCGTGGCGCCGGGTATGATAGAAAATACCGTTTCTGTAGATGCTCAAAATATTGATCAGGCATTAAATAAAATAATGTTTGTAGGTCCGTTTCAAGTTACGGATCAGGGGAACACGTTGGCCGGTGGAAAAAAGGGAGATTTGGGCGCCATTAAATTAATGAAATAAATTTTTTTTATGTTAATTCCATTTAGTGCAAACTATCAATTATATACCGGATCGGGCAGCGTTGAAAGTAATTGTCAAGGCGTTTTATTTATTAATGTAGGTACCGATACCGTTACTGTATTAGGTTTTGCAATGGCTCAGGGCCAGCAATTAGCAGTACCTTGTAATATTGGAGAAGTAGACCGCACTAATTATAATATTGTATTTGCAAACGCGACTACTGATCAAAGGTTATTGGTTATTAGAAAAAACTACTAAAAAATGAGTTGGGTATTTAACGGTACTATAAATCAAAAACAAACGCCAGCTTTTTATGCTAGTAGTTTGGCTACAAGGCCGGCAGCTGGATATGTGGGCAGGTTGTTTATTGATACCGATACACCAAGTACCGGAATTTATAGAGATACGGGCGCCGCATGGGTAGCCGTAGCCGATCCCGGCGCAGGTACTACAGGTACTTTGCAGCAAGTAACTACAAACGGAAATACAACTAATTTAGGCATGAATATTGGCGGCGCCTGTGCGCTAGATAATATATTGAATATTGGCGCGCCTACTGCCGGCATTGGTTATGCAATAAACGCAAAAAGCGCAACAGTTTATGGCGTGGTTGTAGAAACAACGTCAACTGTTTTAAATGATAATGCGCAAATATTATTAAATAGCAAAATTGGCGGAAGTATTAGCGCTGCAAGAAGTTTAATTTTTACAAATTCAGGGAATTTAGGTATTGGCACAACTACACCAACGCAAAAAATAGATATTGCAGGTAGTGGCGTTTTTTCAGGTAATTTGGCAGTTGGAACAAATACACCAATTAACGCGGGTAATGATGGGCGTTGGTTTACTGCTAATGGCTCAACTTATTCAGGCGGTTTTATTGCAGCGCAAAACAATGTAACAAAGTCTATTTATTATTATGACAACGTAAGAAACAACGCTGTAATATTTAACCCTGCTACCGTTGGCATTGATTTGATAGTAAATAATTCAGGAACGCCAGCGCTAAATTTGTCTGTTGGAAATATTGCAAATTTTGCGGGCCGGGTTAATGTAAACAACGCAACAGATAACGCTAGTTATCAATTAAATGTAACCGGTAATGGATTGTTTTCCGGATCAGTAACGGCCAATAGTATTGTTAAGTCAGGCGGCACAAGTAGCCAATTTTTAATGGCCGATGGATCAGTAACAACGGGCGGCGCAAGCATAAGCGGAACTTATAGCCCTAGTTATACCAATGGCGGAAATACTACAGTAATTGCAAACGATCCTTTGTATTCTGATTGTTACTATTCAAGGGTTGGAAATTTTGTTATGGTTTCGGGTACGTTATTGGTAACGCCAACAACAAGTGGAATAATTACAACGGCCGTAATAAATTCGTTACCTATAGCGTCTACAAGTACAAAATTATTTAGTGGAGTAGGTGCTTTTATTACAGTAGGTTCAACAAATGAAAGTTGCGATATTACAGTTTATCCAGCGTCTAACAACGCAAATATTACATTTTATGCAACAGGAACAACGGCAGTAAGGATAGAATATTATTATACATATTTAACCGCATAACATGGAAAATATACAACCTTTAAATATTTGGCAAAGCGGCCAAACATTGCAAGCTGAAAAAATAGATATTCAAAGCAATTTTGACGATCTAAAAACTATTGCCATTTTTTACTATTGTCTTTATGATAAAGACGGTTTAAAAATTGTTGACGGTAATTTGACTATTGAAAAAGAAACGTACCAAAATTGGGACGGATCAAACGCCGGCGCATTGCAGGCCGTTGCAGATATTTTAAAAATTGAATACATAAAATAATTTTATGCAAGAACCTACATTAATTGAAGCGCTTAACATTTTAAAAAATGTTTTAGACGCCGCCAGCAAAAGCGGTATGTTTGAAAACTTACAAAGCGCCGTTATAGTTAACAATGCGTTTAATGTTATCAGTAATGAAATAAATAAACCGCAATAATGAAAGAAACACCAACGGCGGACAGTCTAACGGCAATTAGTGGATTAATGGCGTTTGTAAGTTTGGCGGAGGTCCAAAGCTATGTTTCTATTACGGCCGGATTAGTGGCCATTGTTTCCGGGTTATGCGCTGCAAGATATTATTTAATAAAAAGTAAAAAATAAAACCATGTTTAAAAATTGGAAAACAACGTTGGCAGGTTTTGGCGCTATCGTATCAGGTATTGCGCTTATTGTTAAAGGAGATATTGGCGGCGGTGTTACGGCCGTTCTCTCAGGTATTGGCTTAGTTGCTGCAAAAGATAGTAACGTAACAGGCGGCACTAGCCACCAATAAAAAATATTTTATGGCAAATTTTGATCAACAAATTTATAACCAAGCTATTTTAATGGGCGTGCCTGCTAACGTTGCTAAACTAATTGTTTCGCAGGCTAGGTATGAAACCAATGATTATACGTCTAATGTATTTAAAAAATATAATAATGCGTTTGGTTATAAATTTGTTGGGCAAAAGAAATGGCCCATTGGTCCCGGTGGCGGCGCACCTGCTCAGGACGCGCAAGGCAATGCGGATGGCGGAATATATGCCAGCTATAAAAGCGTTACAGATAGTACCGGAGAAATTGTAGATTGGTTAAAACGCAGGCAGGCAGAAAATAAATTTAAAATTGCTGATCTTAATACGCCGCAGGCATACGCTAACGCATTAAAGAACGCCGGATATTATGGCCA
>Ga0181358_1001266_pt1 | contig 11636 bp, 10 predicted proteins | sample Fa13VDMM110SD_FD_130096 | JGI IMG/M metagenome (GOLD analysis project Ga0181358, IMG submission 130096) | Freshwater viral communities from Lake Michigan, USA - Fa13.VD.MM110.S.D | ecosystem: Environmental > Aquatic > Freshwater > Lake | place: USA: Michigan | collected 2013-09-24
AATACCTCTGTACGATAGAATTATCAAAGATACGAACATCATTTCCTGCCTCGAGATAAGCCTTACGAGCTTCCTTAGCAAGATCGGGGTCAATATGCCATCCGCTGGTTACAGTACAGACCTGCGATACCTGCTCGTTTTCAAGAGCAAGGCGTGCTTCAATATGAACTGATTCGCCTTTTCGTACACGAAGAAACAGCAAAGGTGTGTCGAGATCACGATCATTCATCAAAATGCTTGGATTAACTGACTCAACTGTAAAATCATCGGTAGTAATTGTTCGAGTCTCATCCTTTTCTGTCTCAGGTAAGACTTTGATCTTAATTTTAGCATCTTTGATAGTTGTAGAGTCGGTAGGTGCTACCTTTATAGGCAGCATCTCCATACGATGTTTCAACATCTCATGAGGTAACTGAGTAGTATTTTCCAGAATTTTAACATCTCGAACAACAACCGTTGGAATATTTCCAATTAGAATACGACGAAGACCATTGACAAATGATACTGGAAAGTTTCGAAGCTCACACCCGAGCTCGAAGCCACGATTGGATACTTTAATATTCTCGATACTTGCCATTTTAATATCTATATCTTTCGTTATTGTTCAATCCGTTTTTTTCGTGAAAGTTGAACAACATGTCACAGCCATATCTTTTCTACAGCGAGCGATGCCCCAACTGTAAGCAAATTATTGAAACACTCAAAGGTCTCAATAAAGCGGGACTATATAAGTTTGTATTAGTTGAAAGTCTAGCACGGGATCAGATTCCGGCTTTTGTAACCAAAGTTCCGACACTCTATCTTCCTGAAACAAAAGATGTAATTGTGGGTAAAGATATTTTTGGTTACATCGCAAAGCCAACAAATTCTAGAAAGGAGCTTCCAACGGCCCCTGATATTGCACAAGGAGGATCATCGTCCGCGATACCAGGAGACTATAGTCCGTGGGGTTTCGAAGGAAATGGTAAATTAGGAGATGCATATTCTTTATGGGATAACCCTCAACAGCCGGCGTCTGATGGAGGTAGTATGTGGACATTTATTGATGCTCCAATTACAACTCAGGGGGGTGAAGGACTTCGGGGTCAACCTGAGCCTACTAGTGAAAATACTATAAAAAGCAAAACAGGGTCAAACAACGACGTGGCAGCCAGAATGGAGGCCATGAATCAACAACGTGAGAAGGAATTTGGTGGAGTGACTCGTAAATAAATAGCAGTAGTTTTAACGGAAAAGTGTAATACACTACAAATGGCTTCCAAGGTTGTACTAATGACTGCTCTTTTTGACCAGTTTACTGCCTTTATTACTGAATTAGCTGAAATGTATCCGGAAGATCCTGATTTTTCAATGTTTCTCACTAGCGTACGTCTAGCAAAATCCGCAAACCCAAATATTGTAGTAAAATATATTTATGAAAGCTCATCTGCATATGAGACTCAAATCATGGATAGAGATGAAAACTTCTTTCTTACGTCTTCATTTGAAGAACATAAGGAAAATGTTGCTATGGATATCTTCTCTAAGATGAAGGTTTATTTTTCGTCGATGTCTTCTGATTCAAAGGAAAGTGTTTGGAAGTATAGTCAAAATATTCTACGATTGGCAAAGGCTTGTCATTCATTTGCAAATTCCTCATAACTAAGTGGAACATTTTCAACCAAATCAAACCCATATAAATCTTTAGGCTGCAGTTCGTTCAACTCGCGTACGGCATTCTCGGGCTTTTCAAAGTTACGAAATAGAATCTGGTTTACTTCTGCTGGACTCCATTTATAATCTTCACATTGAATTCCTACAATACTCTTATCGTAAAAGCTCTCAACCATTTCATGTAGAATAGCAGCATTGCACTTCTTGAAATGAATAATCATATCAATACGCCCAGGTCTAATCAATGCACGATCGATACGTTCAGGAAAGTTTGAAGAGATAGCAATAATTCTTCCACTTGACTCAAGTGTTCCATCCAAAAGATTCAGTAAAAATGATAGATCAATTGGTTCTTTCTGATCCTCGTCGATATTATCCAACCATGGATCTCCGGTCTTTTTAGGCTTTTCTTCAATACTAGATGTAGGTTTCTTCCATTCACGACGTAAGACTGTATCGCCCATCGCATCAATGTCTTCAATAACATATAAACGCTCATGTACTGGAATTGTATAACGTTCAGTTGTAGTTCCATTATATACGTTGATATCCTCGTTAAAGAACAGATGTCTTAACTGAGCCTTTGTTTTGATCTCCGATAATTGAACATTAATAATGTGGCGGCGAGCCGTATTTGCGATAGCCTTTACAGAAGATGTCTTTCCAGTTCCAGGTGGTCCGTGAAATAGGAATCCGAGAGTATAAGGAATACCCTTTGCTTCGTACCAATCACGACGCGTCAGAAAGAAGTTTACGTGATTCTTTACCTGATGCCTCTGTTCAAAAAACACATTGTCAAATGTACGAGTAGTATAAAACTTATGTTTAGTGAACATTAGATGTGTATTAGGAAGAGGATTCTGGGTTGTTTTATTACGTCCCTTTGTAGCAGCCATCATATCAAAATAATATAATGCAGTGCCTAACTTATTTGCCATACGCCGCTCGTAGTCATGATTACATTTATCAACAAAAGCCTGAAGATATTGAATGTCATGATCATAGCAGAATAACTTAAATCTAATTGTTTCAACTTGACCGTCGTTATGTTTTAGAGTTAGTAACTGGAAGTATAGATCTGGTTCTAGTTGAAGAGGTTCAAATTCGTGAGGAAGATATTCGTGATGACTCATACATAAAATATTTCGAATTACAGGAAGAGTTGTGATGTAGCTAATCACTGCATCCATACGCACATGATTAATATTATTTGTTGATTGTGCTGATTGTTTTGATCCACTTTGCGGAATGTTTCGTTCACATTCAATTGTACATTTTATCTCTTTGTTCTGAGGAGGAGCAGGAGTAGCGGGTTGAGTTTTATGTCTACGACAACAAAACCCATATACTAATGGATACCATACATTGTAGGATGCCACCAACTTATCATATAAATTTAGTGCGATGTAGTTTGTTAGCATACGTGAGCTAGAACCGCCCATACCAAAGGCTAGTTGTGTTCGCAATACATCCTGAAACATATTTGGTTGTGGAGTTGTCATTATCACAATAGATACTGATACATATAAATGGTAATAAACTCTTGAGTATCATAAAAAGACGTAAATGTCAACAACAGACGACACGTCGCAGGATAACATTAGTTGGAATGATTCACTTGAAGATATGATCGCTGCAGAAGGAGAAAAATGCGGAGGATTAGCGTGGCTATACATTGAATCTGAGAGATACTACAGCAACATGAATAATTATATTGCTCTACCAGTTATTGTATTAAGTACAGTTACCGGATTTCTAAGCGGGTCTAGCCAACTTATATTTAATAATCCATCAGCTTCATCAATTGGTATTGGAAGTGCTAGTTTATTCACAGGAATATTAAGCACCATCGGGTCTTACTTTGCGTGGGCAAAAAAGACCGAAGGGTGTAGAATTAGTGCTCTTCAATACAGAAAGCTACAGAAGTTCATTGTAACAGAAATGACATTGCCAAAATCTGAACGAATTCGAGCTAAAGATATGCTAAAAATGATTAGAGAAACAGTGGAACGATTGTTAGAAACAAGCCCTGCAGTTCCCGAACATATTATTATAATGTTTAATAACCGATTCAAAAATACTAACGAAATTTCTCATCCAGAAATGACACAAGGAATCGCTAAAGTAAAAATTAATAGAGCATTTTATGATGTTGAATCCCATAATATAACACGATTGGAAAATGATACTGATGGAAAACCAGTTGTAAAAATTACAATGGGAGGAATTTAAGACTTATTAATACACATGTCTAGTGTTTGGATATTTGAATTCACAGGTTTAGATCTCTTTAAGCGGAGCTGTTCGCTTGCTTTTTCTACCACATCTACCGATAGCGAAACGTATTTTTTAATGTCTCGAAGAGGTCCTTGTACGTTCATAGATGGAAACTGTAGACGAATAGGGGGGAGATCTGAAAGAACAATATCGTTTGCACCAGTAGTATAATCACGATACTGTTCAATATCAAGCGGTCCACCAAACATACGAAGCATTGTACGGGGTAAGGCCGGAGATAGTAGTCGTGTTTTATACAATTCTGAATATATGGTAGACAGTAAAACATGTTGCGACCATCGAGTTGAATCAGAAATCTTATTATCAGAATAGTTGTACGCAAGAGCACATTCGGGTGAACAAAAGTTTCCTTCCGCAGAATACATGTTTTTGTATGCATCATATGACTTAGGAAGAACACATGCCGTCCAACTAAAATCGTGGCAACACCAAAAACATACGGTTTGAGGAGTGTATCTATTACACGTTACCTTTTCTAGAACACTTTTTAATAGATCCGTGTTAAACCTCTCTGCTACACGAGATACTTCTACTGTATTCAAAATATCAGCATAAGATACTAGTCCTTCATCTGCAGGAATTACATCCTGCAACTCGCTTTCATCGCCAATTCTAAGAAAAAATATAACAGGGGCCTCTGTTACTGTAACTGACTGTTCTTTCTGGGATATTTTTGCCTTTCTTGGTGGCATTTACTCTAAAAATGCTGAATCTGTCAAAATCAGTCATTAGATCTTCCTCTCCAAGGAGTTTGAATAAAATAGTTGTGGGACCATAGATTATCTGGGAGGATCATATCTGGTGCCACGTAGGTTGAACGTGTTACAATGTATAATAGTCCGAATGCAATTATAATACAAAAAATAGCGTTCATTTATACTATGGTTCAAAACGAATTTACATAGACCATGTTCCAAGAACGGTACAATATGGCAGATCTATCAAAGCAATACCGCAAGCATACGCACCGCGAGCACATTTTGTCGCTTCCGGATACATACATTGGTTCAATTGAGAATACAACTGAGGAACTCTATATTGTAAATGGCGAGAGCTTTACTCCAGATACGGTTACCAATTTCAACCCTGGGTTCTACAAACTATTCGACGAGCTACTTGTTAATGCACATGATCATGTCGTGCGACTAAAGCAACGTAATTCTGAGAATCCTGTAAAGCATATTGAAATCTCAGTTGTTGATGGAACTACCATTGTTATGAAGAATGACGGAGAGTCTATTGATGTAGAAAAGCATCCGGAGTATGACGTATATATTCCACAGATGATCTTTGGAGAGCTACTGACATCTACGAATTATGATAAGACAGAAAAGAAGTTGGTTGGGGGCAAGAATGGGTATGGTGTAAAGCTTGTCAACATCTTCGCAAAGAAGTTAACTCTAACTGTTGTAGATGGTGTACGTCATCTGAAGTATACTCAAACATTTGAGGATAACATGTCTGTAGTTGGTACGCCAAAGATTGTGGCATGTAAAAATAAGCCTTATGTTGAGGTAGCATGGACTCCAGATTTTGCTAGGTTTGGGTGGAAGGAGAATAAGATTCCCGCCCAGCTACTTAAGGTTATTGAACGTCGGGTCTACGACCTTGCAATGACAGTAGTCGGCTACAGTGTCAAGGTTACATGGTGCGACACAGCTATTGCGAGAATGAGGAATTTCGCAACTTACTGCTCCTGGTATCTCCCAAAAGACGCAACGATCATTACAGATACTCCGCAGATTGGGTGGCAGATTGCACTTGCCGATTCTAGTTTCGGTGGTGCATTTAATGTTTCCTTTGTTAACGGGATTTGGACGAAGAGTGGAAAACATGTGGACGAAATTACGAACCAGATTGTGTCGCATATTGTTACATATTTGGAGACAAAGAAGAAAATCAAAGTTAAACCCGCCCTTGTTCGAGATTCTCTGGCGGTATTTATCTGCTGCTCTGTTGAAAATCCAGCGTTTAGTTCTCAAACCAAGGAGGTTCTCACTTCTAAGGTTTCATGTAAGCTAGATGAGGCGTTCCTTAAGAAGGTAGTAACAAAGCTAGAAGTTGTTAACAAAGTTCTAGAAGCACAGGATGCCAAGGATGCAAAAGACATGAAGAAGACAGACGGAAAGAAGCAATCACGCTTGACCGGTCTTCCCAAGCTGGACGACGCAGTGTATGCTGGAACGGCTAAGAGTCATGAATGTGTTCTAATTCTTACAGAGGGGGACTCTGCTAAGGCCATGGCTATCAGCGGTCTCTCTCAGGAGCAACGTAAGTATTATGGTGTGTTTCCGCTAAAGGGTAAGCTTCTTAACGTGAAGGACATCTCTGCGAAGAAGGTGGAGGCAACAGAGGAGATTGCAAATCTAAAGAAGATCATTGGGCTAGAATCTGGCAAGAAGTATGCGGATGTTCGTTCTCTGCGTTATGGTAAGATTCTTATCATGACTGATCAGGATTACGATGGGTCTCACATTCGTGGTCTGCTCATTAATATGTTCCACGAGCTGTGGCATGAACTCATCAAGATTCCTGGTTTCATTACCTACATGGCTACTCCTATCGTAAAAGCTAACAAGGGAAAGCTAACCAAGTCATTCTATACTCAGTACGAGTACGAGGAGTGGCGTAAGATGGAGGCTTCCAAGGGGTGGAAGGTTAAGTATTACAAGGGATTGGGCACTTCTACTCGTGACGAGGCAAAAGAGTATTTCAAGACACTCAACATTGTAAACTATACCTATTCTGGTGACGCATCTGACAAGTCAATTGATCTCGCGTTCAACAAGGCTAAGGCTGACAATCGCAAGGATTGGCTAAAGACGTATGACCGTGCGGACATTGTAAATGCTGGTCCAGGCGAGAACCTTATTTACGAGGACTTTGTCAATAAAGATTTGATTCACTTCTCGAACTACAATTTGGAGCGTAGTATTCCTAATGTCATGGATGGTCTCAAGACATCACAGCGTAAGATCCTCTACTCTGCGTTCAAGCGAAACTTGAAGTCTGAGATTCGTGTCGCTCAGTTTGCGGGATATGTTTCTGAGCATTCTGGCTATCATCATGGCGAAGCATCTCTGAATGATGCGATTGTAGGTATGGCTCAGGACTTCGTTGGATCTAACAATCTGGCATGGTTGGTGCCTCAGGGACAGTTTGGTACTCGTCTACAGGGTGGTAAGGATTCCGCATCTCCTCGTTATATTCACACATATCTACATCCGTATGTTTCACACCTCGTACCGTCTGATGATTTTGATGTACTCACATATCGTGACGACGATGGTGTTCTTGTAGAGCCTGAGTGGTATGCTCCCGTGCTTCCTATGATTCTTGTGAATGGATCACGCGGTATTGGCACCGGATACTCGACATTCATACCATCATTTAATCCAGCTGAACTGAAGTCTGCTATTATAGAGTGGCTTGAGAAGGGCACTGGTCTTGATCGTGAGTTCGCACCATGGACTCGCGGGTTCAAGGGTAAGATTAGCAAGATTGATAAGCAGGATTATCTTGTTGAAGGTGTTTGGAAGACGGATGGCGACACTGTCACTATTACCGAGCTTCCTATTGGCACATGGACATCCGACTTTCGTGAGACGCTTGATAAGCTATGTACGGATGGTATTATCAAGGATTACACAGATACATCTACGGATACAGATGTACTTGTGAAAGTGAAGATTGGAACTGGTGGTGTTCCTGCTATTGAGAAGCTGATGATCGAGAAGATTAAGCTGACCAATATGCACGCATTTAACAGCAAGTGTGTAATTCATAAATATGATTCACCAAATGCGATTCTTAATGAGTTTGTAGGTGTTCGATTGGAGCTATACGGAAAGCGTCGCGAGTATATGTTGAAAGCACTTCGCGATAAGCTTCCCTACCATGAGAATGTTGTACGATTTATCAAGCAGCAGTGCGAGGATACTCCTCTACCAGATCTGCGTCGTAAGACTCCGGAGAAGTGTGATGAGTTGCTGACTGAGCAAAAGTTTGCTCGTATCAAGGACAGCTTTGATTATCTCATGAATCTACCTATTGCATCATTAACACTAAAGCATGCGCTGAAGCATGAAAATGATCTCACAGAACTTCGTGAGAACATTGTAGACCTAGAGGCTCAAACTCCCCGTGGAATGTGGTTGAGTGAGCTAAAAAAATTAGTTTAACTACTGCGAATAACATGCCATACAACTGTCTTAGCATTAGGACTTTGCTTTTCGACTGTGATTAAGAATCCATTCGCATTACCTGGTTCTGGAGCTATTGTATAAGGTTGATATGGCCCGGTTGTTTCTGGTTCAACTTGATTTATAAACAATAAACAGTTGTCAGTCGTAGACCAATTAGTATTACGAAGACTTATACTAAAAATACCAGACTCATTAGGGTTAACATTTGCTGATCCCGCATCAGCCTGAGTTGAAACAATTGTATCATGAATCCAACTAGTTTTTGATTGAAATCCTGCATCTAGTGGTTTAAAAAGTCCACTTTCACCTGTAGGTCCTGTAGGTCCTGTAACACCATCATTGCCATTAGATCCATTAGATCCATTAGATCCATTAGCACCAGTAGGTCCAGTAAGTCCATTTGTACCATTAGCACCGGTAGGTCCAGTAGAACCAGTAGAACCAGTAGAACCGCTAGAACCAGTAGAACCAGTAGAACCGTTTATACCAGAAGCTCCGGTAGAGCCTGTTCCACCTCCACATGTTATATTTCTTGCTTGAGCAGTCCATTGGCCTGCTGACAAAAATGACATGGTTTATTTACTTAGACATTTTTAGAATTATCATAGTAATGGAACTTACATATCAACAAGTTTTAGCAGAAGTGTATGAGGAGAACTCAAAAAATTTGCTAGTTCATCACGCAGAATACGATGACGAGGATAAAGAACCGCATTCTAAACATAATTTTGAAGATAATAATTTAGAGGATGCTGAGGACTTTAATAAGTTTCACGGTGATCGAAATAAACCGGAACATCTTATTAATTTTGGAGTAAAACAGGATCCTGGTGGAAGAACTGGACTTAAATACCAAACGGATATTCGAACAATTGTGTTAAATATTGACGGTGCATTTAGAGGAAATATTGTTCCAACGCAACCCATAGATTGTAATGGAGGTCTAAATGAATCAGCTAATCCCGGAACACTTTCGTCTTATTTTTTGTTCAATACAAACCGACTTTACAAGAATATTACATCAGTAAAGATGACATCTATGGAATTTTCTAACTCATTTTATACATTTTCTGCTAAAAGAGGAAATACTGTTTTCTATATCAGATTATTATCAGATATGAACACGAGATATACAATTACAATTCCAGATGGTAACTATTCTAATTACACACTATTTGCAAGTACTATTCAGACATCATTAAATAGTCCATCACCAGCATATGCTTCTCCTAATACATTTACAGTAGTATATAATCCAATAGCACATACAATCGCAATTGGAGGAACTAGTAGTTTTACTATAACATTTCCCAATACTCAAACAAATCCATATGGAAATGGTATAGGATACAATATGGGCTACTTAAATACTACATATTCAACTGGTATATTAACTACACTTACTTCAGATCAAGCACCAAATATATTTCAAGACACATATGTTTATCTTCAAATTAATGACTGGAATTTACTTGAGCATCAGATTTATGGACAAACATACTACTCAGTTTTTGCTAAAATACAGCTAAATGGTGAAAAAAATACGATAATTTATGATAATAGTCATCGTACTTCATCAACAAAGGAATATGTATTTCATCAACCAGTAAATATTAGTCGTTTAGAAATTCGTATTTTAGACGCATATGGAAATACACTTGATTTACGATCGAGTAATTTTTCTATGACGCTTGAGCTTCAAGAGGTAAATCAATCTAGTGTATATGGGAAGTTATTAGAGCTTTAAAATTTGTAGCAGAACAAGTAAATGGATAGATCTAACTTTGTTGATCCTAAGAGTGTTCAGAGTCATTATAATCTGACGTCAAGTAATCATTTATATCCTGCTCCTGAGCATGGTGGTAGGGTTCCCAATATTTTAGATAAAGATAATACATACGCATCACAACTATATAAAACTAGATCACCGGAACCGAATTTATTCGGCGAGTCTACAACTCGTCAAGACCTAATAGGTCACATACATTCTCCTACTTTATCGAATGAGCTTTTTTTTAGTGATAAAAATATTGAAACTATTCAGCGAGGTATTCAAGAACAGGTATATACTATGAGTGATGGTAAATATAGTGTTGGACCACAAGATGTTCAACAGATAAAGATTATCATGCGTAGTTACTATTTAACGTATTCGCAAAATAATGCTTCTCGTATCTCAGAAGAATTAACTGATCTAAATGCACGTGTAATTGGTTTTGCTGCGACCAAAGTTTATTCTGAAGTAGATTTTCATCAGTTTTATCTGAAGGATCTACAGGAATTTGCTTCCCCTATCGCAAATCCTATGAATGTTGGAGTTTATGGAACGCGTACTGGTGAGCTGAAATCCTTCTTTTAGGCATGTAATGGAGTTAATAACATTTCACGATCGTATTTACGGAAAATTAAATGGTAAGTTGTATACGTTTGAAACAACGTGGGACTGCTTCAGACCTATTAATGGAATTGGGTGGAATGGTAAACTGCTAGTGCCGATTGATGATGAGTATAAAACAGATTTGTTCAGTCCTCATTACGGTTATGGAAGTGCTGACATAAAGGCTGAATGTAAACGATTAACTCAAGAAACAGAATTATCCAAAGCGGATGAAATAGTAACATCTATCCAATTATGGCGATGGTGTGGTGAGAAAAATGTTGAATGGTGGCGAGACCGTCCATGCGTATTTGTTAACAAATGCGTATCTCGTGACTCAGAATCATGGAAGAAATATCTAAAATACCTTGAAGTCCGAGCAAGAACACTTAGACGTCCATATAACGGACGTGCGACAAAACGTTTAGTACGAAAGTGATTTATGTATACAAATGCGAGTTAATATAATTAGCAGCCACCGTAAGAACACTGAACTATCACAAGATGTGAATATTTTGGGTGGTGTTCTTACTGCTATTTTTGATAAAGATGTTCAAATTAAATTTGTACATTATAATCAGCCCCAATGTCAGGAAGCGGATATTAACATATTTGTTGAGCTATTGAATCCTTCACTATTTTCATATGCATTTAAGAATATTTGGATTCCAAATGTTGAATATACTCCTTTTACATGGGTTCCATATATGCATATGGTAAATGAGATTTGGGTAAAGACTCATGAAGCAGAAAGAATTATCAAAGAACTAACACCTACGACTATTCGCTACATTGGATGGACTTCTCTGAATAAGGAGACTCCTTCTACTAAGAATTACTTCAAGGCAATTGTTCCGCTTGGAAAGAATTATAATCGTGAAATTGAAGTTCTCTTTAAGGCTTATGAAAAGATTCACTCGATCGGACCTGTTGATTTTTGTAAGCTTCCTATTCTGCATGTAGTTTCACTGGTGTCTATCGAAGTACCAGCATCTATTTCTGATCGAGTTGTCATGCATAATAAGCTTTCCGATGAAGAGTATGATAAATTACTTACAGAATGCGGGTTATGTATTTGTCTTTCAAAGGCCGAAGGTTTTGGA
>Ga0181358_1001269_pt1 | contig 11626 bp, 12 predicted proteins | sample Fa13VDMM110SD_FD_130096 | JGI IMG/M metagenome (GOLD analysis project Ga0181358, IMG submission 130096) | Freshwater viral communities from Lake Michigan, USA - Fa13.VD.MM110.S.D | ecosystem: Environmental > Aquatic > Freshwater > Lake | place: USA: Michigan | collected 2013-09-24
AGGAGAGGACAATCTTTATGGTGGAGGAGTAAATTATGTTTTTTCTGATATTAGAATAAATGTTGATACAAATCCTTTTACTGATTTATTATGTTTTGATCTTGCGCCCAATGACACTTATTCGGACGGAGACACTTTATCAGAAATGTATGATAGAAGATTAGTTGAATTAAGGTGGTTCAGTGAAGTAAGTGTTGCTTCCGATGATCAAGTAAGTGTGAATCATTTTAACATAGATATAGCTAGTCAATTAAAAAGAGAATTCGTTGTTGCAAGACCATACATTGCTGAAAAAATTAAAAAATTTATGAAAAATAACATGAATGAACTTTTAAAATCATCAGATGCTATGAGAGTTTTTTTAGATGTAACCAATCTTAATGCTGCTGGAATAACAACCTTTTATAAAGACTTCATTATTCCTTATGAAGGATTAATTTATATGAAGCCTCATATTATAGCATCAACTTTTAAAGAAGGAGATAACGGAACAACAACATTTTCATATGCAATGATAGATGCAAATAGAGATGTTAAATTCACAAAATCAAATGTCTCGTCTTCTATTATATTAGCTCCACCTCAAACAGCTGATAGTTTTACGTTTTCACCCTTAAAACCTTTATTAGATGCAAGTGATATTTTTGGTCCAGCAGCCGATGAATTTGAGCTACCATTAAATTTTAACACAGGATGAAAACTCTAGATCAAATTTGGGAAGAAAATTTTGATACTATAGCTCCTGGAACATATCAAGGATCAGATTGCGGTAATCAAGTAGGAGGAGGAGCAGAGCCTAACGAAAAAGATCCTTTTAATAGTCTTGCAGATAAACTCAAGCAAGTAGCAAATGATCCAGCGCTTTCAAATGCTGCTAAAGAAGCTAAATTACAGCAGATCCTTAAGGATTCAAAAAAACCAGCACAACAAGGATCAGGAGGACAAGGTCCAATTAATAATGGACCAGATCCTTTTTATAAACTACCTTCGCCAGGAGGAGGGGGAGGAGGGGGAGGAGGAGGAGGAAACACTGATCCTACTAGTGGTCCAGTTACTAATCCTGGAGTTCCTACTTTTGAAAATCCCACAATTAATCTTGGCGGAGCAATAGATATTGATATCGCTAATGATGGCTCAGCAACAGTTAGTCTTAGAGGAATAACTCCCACCACCGCGGATGCAATAAAAGCTGCTTTATCAGCAGCAATGGCAGCAAAAAATGCAGCTTGCGCAAATAACAAAGGCAACCAAAATGGGAACGGCAATCCAACAACAGATCCAGTAACCCCAACACCTACTCCAACAACTCCACTAGTAACACCACCCACTACACCTGTAGCTCCAGTGGTTCCATTTAGACCAATAACACCTCCAACAACTCGTCCTCCTGGTGGAGTCATTGGCGGAAGACCAGTAAGATAATAATATTCACCACAATAACATTGAAAAATAAATACTATTTACTATAATATAATAGTGAATATACTTTGGCCAGATATACATAAAAATCTCACTAGAAATATAGCAAAAGCATTTTACCATCTTGGTCACACTTTAATTTTACCAAGCGATCAATACGTTCCAACTAATTTACCACCAAAACAATTTAGTCAATGGGTATGGAACACAAACTGGACTCAAGATAAAGCTGATATTGAATTTCAACATAAAAATGTAAAAGTTTTAAACAAACAAGAAATTTTAGACCTTAAACCAGAAATAATATTTGTCACAAGCTTTGAAACTCAATTTGAAATATTAAATGAAATTTGGCCACACTTAAAAGATAATAGCAAATTAGCTTGCTATAGTGGCAATGATTATTGGGATGGAGCTTATCCATTTTATATTATTAAAAATTATCTTTGTGCAGATTATCTTGGTTTCTGTTTAGCTAACAAATACAAAGTAAATCATCTTTACTATAAACCTTGGGTTGATTATGATAGATGCACTTTTGATGGACCAACAGATGGAAATATAATTGGAATTTATATCTCAGAATACGAAAAGAATTTTAATCAAGAATACAACATGAGTAAAGGATTACAAGTAATAACTCCATATATAGATTATCATTATCATACAAATAGCTCTCAAGAAGAATTAACTAAAACTCTTAAGTCTAGTATTGCAACTCAGCATATTAAACATCTTGTAGGATATGGTATAGCAGTAATTGAAAGCATGGCTTGTGGAAAACCAGTTTTAATGCATCGCCAAATGGCAAAAAATAAAAGCTTAATGAATTGGAGCATCGAGAATGCAACAGCATTATTTTTTGAAAGCCAAGACGAATATATAGCAAAATTAAAAGCATTATACGATAGCAAAGAATACAGACATTTTCTTCAATATACAACAGCTAGTGTTATAAGACAAATTATAAATAATGATGCAGAAACTGAAAAGCTTGGACATTTCCTTAATAATCTAGTATAATTTTTAAATTGTGAAAATCTGGCTCTGTGGAATTACCCAAAATGAGAAGCAGAATATTGACGATATGACCAAAGACATATATCAATATTTTGATGGGTTAATTTTTGTGGATGGTGGATCAACAGACGGCACATTAGACATATTAAATGCAAGAAAGGGCCAAGGAAAGATCATAAATAGAGAATGGTCAAATGACCACGATCTTCAAATGAATGGGTTTCTAAGAGCAAATGTAATGCAAAATGGTGATTGGTTTATTATTCGGGATAGTTGCGAAAGGCTAGATATAAATTGGGTAAAAAATTTACGTAATTTTATAGAAAACTTTTTAGAAAAAAATAAAGTAAATAGTTGCGTAGATAGACAAAAAGCTTTTCTTGTTAAATACTTTGATGATATGATATTTCAAGGAAGTCCACACTGGGGCCTTCAAGGAATGAAGGCTGGCTATATTGATCTTTATGAATATTACGGTAAAAACCAACAATTATTCGCATGGGAGGAAAGACCATCTCAAAGAAAACATTATATTAATAGCGATATGAAGTATTATTTTGTTTATGGAAGATCAAATCATTGCGTTCTTCATTATTATGATAATGGAAGAACTCCAGAAAGATATCAACAACAAGAAGGAATAAGACAAAATTTTAGATCCTTTTGCGAAAGTTTAGGGATAAAATTCAATCTAGAATCGCTAAAAGATTATTGGAGAAATAATCAGATTAATGACAATATGAAATTTTTCATTAATAATGAAAGACTTATAAGAAGATTCTACAGATTAAATATCTTAAATCATTCATTAGAACAAATTAATTCTTCAGAAGAATGGACATTAGAATGAAATTAGTTGATTGTTTTATGTATTTTAATGAAAAAGATATTGTATATCTTAGAATAAAAGAATTATACGACGTAGTAGATTATTTTGTAATTAATGAAGCCACGAAGACTCATCAAGGCCAAAATAAAGAATTGTCTTTTTGGAAAGATGCTAGATTACAAGAATTTAAAGACAAGATAGTTTACTCGCCAATAGAGTTAGATGGAAGATTTGATCCTTTAATGCCAAAGTTTTTTCCAGACGCAAAGATTGGTTCAAAAGAGCATGAACAAAGAATAAGACTTTTTGAACAAATTGAATCATTAAATCTAGATGATCTAGATACAGTAATGATTTCAGATTGTGATGAGATTCCTAATAAAAATATCTTTCAAGATATGATTAAGTATCCAATCGTTGCACTAAATCAAATGTTTTTTGTCCATTATATTGATGTTTATACAAACAAGAATGTTACTGGAACTGTATCTTGTAAATACGAAGGGCTAAAACATTTGAATACCTTATGTTTTGGAATGGGATTTCAGCTTTTAAGACGAGATAAAGATTTTATGCCAAGAATAGAAAATGGTGGATGGCATTATTCTTATATGGGTGGAGCAAAATCAGTTAGTCAAAAAGTAATTTCAACATACGACGGCAACTTAAACTCTGAATGGAAAACAGAAGAAGCAGCCCAACGATTAATTGATGAAAGTATAAAAAATAAACAAAGTCCATTTTCTCAAGAACCAATTAGTATATTAGATTTTAAATATGCAACGATTAGTGATCTGAATTTTATAACTGCAAAACAAGGTGGTTGGCACAAACAATTCGCAAAATGTGAATTACATCCTAAAGTATTAGAATTGGATTTTAATGGAGATTTTGAAAATTTGAGATACATAAGATGAGCAACCCTTTTGATTTTTTCGAAGAAATTTATTGTATTAATTTGAGTTATCGCACAGATAAATGGAAAATGTGTCTAGAGCAATTTGAAAAACTAAATATACATAAAAGAGTAGAAAGATTTGAAGCAATAAAATTTGAAGGATCGCACCCATATGTAAATATTCGTTCAGCTGGATGTTTCGCCTCGCATAGAGCAGCTATCAATTTAATTAAAGAACGTAATTTAAATAACGCTTTAATTTTCGAAGATGATGTTGAATTTATTACAAACACAGAAAATACATATAAAAATTTAAAGCTATCCATAGAAGAATTAAAGCTACAAAAATATTGGGATATATTTTATTTAGGAATGCATGTCAATATGGATATAAATAAGCATATGAATAAAGAACATATTCCTCCACTAGAAAGAATTAGTTCTAATTTATTAAAAGTTAATACTGCGTTATGCGCTCACGCTCAAGCATACAGCAAAGAAGCTTCAGAAATTATTAGCTCAAACATTCCATCTGGAAAAGACATTATACCTTGGCTTCAAAAAAATGAAAGTGTTGATGGATGGATTTTAAGACACATGTTACCAAGAGGAACATCATTTTCTACAAATGAATTTTTAGCTACGCAAAGAGAATGTTTTTCTGACAACAACCTAGTAATGACAAGACTAGATAAACATTTTGCTACAGAATTTAACAAACTCAGACCTGTATGATTACGTTTTCTAAATTAGGTTATTATGGAGCAATCGGAAATCAACTTTTTCAATACGCCACTTTATATTCAATAGGTAAATTGAATGGGTATCAAGTTAAAATTCCAAAAACAGAGGAGCATTTTGAAGAAGGTACAAAAAGAATTCAGCATTATTTTTTTAATTGCTTTAAAAATATATCCGCACAAATTCTTAATAAAGAAGATCTAGGCTTAATAAAAAATATAGCTAATTGGGGATATCCAGCTCTTTTTAATTCAGAAATACTTAAAATACCAGACGATACAGACTTAGAAGGTTATTTCCAATCTTATAAATTTTTTCAACATTTTAAAACTGATTTAATAAATCAGTTTGAATTTAAGGATTCGGTAAAAGACTCTGTTCATAAAAAATATAATTTTGATTTGAGTGATCTTTCTTCAGTTCATTTAAGATGTGGAGATTATATTGGTAGAGACAATCACCATCCAATAATGAATAAAAATTATTATCAAAAAGCTTTTGAAACAATTAATGTCTCCAATTACTTAGTCTTTTCGGATACAATTGATTACGCAAAACAAATCTTTAGTGATTTTAAAGATATCAATTTTACATATATTGAAAATAATCATGCATTTGAAGACATGTATCTTATGTCCAGTTGTCAGAATAATATTTTAGCCAACAGCAGTTTTGCTTGGTGGTCAGCGTATATAAATAAAAATAACAATAAAGTTGTAGCACCGTCTAATTGGTTTGGCCCAGCATATAATGGTCAATGGAAACTTGATGATCTTATACCTAATGATTGGATTATAATATGAGTAAAGTAACCTGGAACGTTTTAGATGGTCATTTTGCACATGATAAATATTCTGTGGCTGGAAGAGATGCCGAATATGTAAATTGGGATAGAGAATTAAAGAACCTAGACAATCCAACATTTTACTCTCATATGGAAATGTTTAAGATAGATAAATTAAATACTCCTAAAGAAAATTCATATGGATTAATTTTTGAATCAAGAGGAATTGAATTGCAAACGTATAGCTCCGTAGAGTCATTGATACCAAAATTTAATAAAGTATTTACTCATAACTCTGAATACTTGAAAAAATATGAAAATTGCAAATGGATTCCTGGAGGAGGAATATGGGTTGGAGGAAGAGCAGACACCCCTCATGCAGAAGGTGAAATAAAAATACAAGAAAAGAGCAAGCTATGCTCAATCGTTTCTTCTAATAAACAAATGTGCAGAGGCCATTTAACTAGATTGGGGATAATGAATTTAGTACACCACAACAATAAAATAGATAAATTTTTTGGAGTTGGTGGACCAACTGATAATTCTGGATGGATTCCAATCTTCAGGTCTCTAAAGGACTATATGTTTTCAATTGTCATTGAAAACTATGTAGATGATTTATATATAACAGAAAAAATATTAAATTGTTTTGCTACAGGAACAATACCGATATATTTAGGTTCACCAAATATAGGCTCAATTTTTAATGAAAATGGTATTATTCAATTAAATAATATAAAATCAACAGAAGAGTTTCATGATTTATTTAAAAAATTATCAAATGAAGATTATTATTCAAGAATGGACGCAATAAAGGACAACTTTAACAGATGTTTAAAATATAAATCTATAGAAGATTATATATATAATACATATTTTACAAAATGAATTTTACATTTGGAATAATAACTTCATCAGTAAATCCAATTATTGATTTAAATAAAATAATCAATTCAATTATACAGCTAAATATTCCAAATTATGAAATAGTTATCATTGGTGGAAACAAAGAATATCAATCAAACAATTTAAGCATTTATTCATTTGAAGAAAATCCTAACGGAGCATGGATAACTAAAAAAAAGAACTTAATAACAAAATATGCAAAATATGAAAATATAGTATATTTACATGATTATATTATCTTTGATAAAGATTGGTATATAAATTTTTTAAATTTTGGAAATGATTTTAAAGTCTGCATGAATCAGATAATAAATACAGATGGAACTAGATTTAGGGATTGGACGCTTTGGGCAGAATCTGCAGAAGAAATAGCGATACCTAATCCATATTATCTTATACCTTATAGCATAAAAAATTTATCCAAATTAATGTATTTTTCTGGTTCATATTGGGTAGCCAAAAAAGAAATAATGGAAGAATTTCCACTAAATGAAGATTTGTTTTGGGGTCAAAGTGAAGATGTAGAATGGTCAAAAAGAATAAGAGAAAAGTATAATTTTTCTATTAATGAGAACTCAATAGTTGAGTTATTAAAATATAAAGATCCAGCATTTTTAAATTGCAATAATTTAGAAAAAATTAAAGAAATAAATCAAACTAAAAAATTTCACAATATATGAAACTTGCTATTTGTTTATCTGGAATGCCTAGACACTTTGAAGAATGTTTTGAATCTATAAAAGAAAATATAATTGATTTATATGATACAGATATTTTTATTGATGTATGGGATGATAAAATTTCAGATGACATAAATCATACAAATCCACAAAGCGGAGTAAGGCCAACTAGGAACCATAAAAATATAAATTTAATTTATGATTTATATAAACCTAAAATCTATAAAATAGAAAATTATGATGAAAATAGACGCAAAGCTTTTATTAATTTAATTCCACAGTTCAATAAAATAGACATAAGAAGCTCAAGATTTTATTCATCTTATTATAAAATTTTTTCTTGTAAAAATTTAAAAACCTCATACGAAAAAATTCATAATTTTAAGTATGATATTTGTATGAGAATTAGATTAGATTGCTTCATTTTGAATAAATTTATTATTCCAAATACAATAAAAGATAACGAAGTATTTATGCCGTTCTTTGCGAATCAGGGCGGAGTCAATGATCAAATCTGGTACGCAAATTCAGAAACTTATGATAAAATTTGTGACTTATATTATAACATACATCATCTTTCACAATATTTAGACAATACCCCAGAAAATATATTGAATATATATTTACAATTAATGAATATTAATGTTAAATTAGTTGGCGAAAACTATAATAATTTTATTATATACAAGTACATAGATTTTATATTTAATGAAAAGTTTTCTGGAAAACAATATATTTTAGAAAAATATAAAAATCTTCTCATTTTATAATAATTTTAAGAAATAAAAGAATTAAATCAATATAATAACACATGAATAATGAAAGATTATTAAATATAGGTTTTTTAATAACTGCATATAAACAAAAAGATCTAGTTATAGAAAATATAAAAAGGATCAAATCTTATAAATTATTCGATAATCCTCAAATAATAGTGGTTTCAACATCTGAAATTGATGTTGGATTTAAAGAAATAGAAGAATATGAAAATGTTCATTTCATAGATTTTAAACATGCCCCTCAAATGACAAGTCGTGGGAGTAAGGAATTTGTTCAAAGGATTTTGTTTTCTATGAGATTAGGTTTAATTAAAGCTAAAGAATTAAACATAGAAAAATTACTCCATTTACATAGTGATACATATTGGGATCCAGAAAAAGAAATGAATTTATATAATGAATTTTTGGATTTGAATAAATATATGTTAATATGTGACATATGCAAAATAGAAGATGATCTGGTTGCAAATCATAAAAAAATACACATTCATCCAGAAGGTTTATTTTTTAATATAAAAGAATGCGATAAATATGGATATGGGTTTAATTTTGATAGAATTTGGTGTTCAGAATTTAATTCAAATAACATGGCTTCTCCAGAAGGATTGTTAGGTTTCTATGCCATATATTGCTTATCAAATAAAGTTATTATGGATTTTGACACAGAAATACCACAAATTTATTATGATAAAATAAAATTTTCGATGGTGAGAGATTATCATGGTATTTTTAATCATGGATTATGTAATATAAAAACAGATCAATAATTTATGATTAAGCTTATAATTTTTGATCTAGACGGAGTGCTCATTGATGCTAGAGAAATTCATTATGAAGCTCTTAATAGAGCTATATCTATCGTGGGAAAAGATTTTATAATAAATAAAGAAGAGCATTTATCCACATATGATGGATTACCAACAAAAAAGAAACTAGAACTACTATCTAAAAATAAAAATCTACCAACAGATAAGCATAGTTTGATTTGGGACAATAAACAAAAATTTACAATAGAAGTAATTAACGAAACAGTAAAAGAAGACGAAAGAATTAAATCTATACTTAAAGAATTAAAGAAAAGTGGATATAAAATATATGTAGCCTCAAATTCTATTAAAGAAACAATCAAAACTATTTTATTGAGAAAAGGCTTTATGGAATATATTGACAATTATTACTCCAATGAAGACGTAAAAAATCCTAAACCAAAAGCTGAAATATATTTAAAATGTATGATTGACGCTGGGGTTGATCCAGATGAGTGTTTAATAGTCGAAGATTCAATAGTAGGTAGAAAAGCTGCAATTAAATCTGGAGGAAATTTACATCCAGTATTAAATACAAATGATATAAATCTAGAGAAAATAATAGACAATATTAATAAAATTAACAATAATAAACTAATGAAGCCTAAATGGAAAGATGATAAAATGAAAGTATTAATTCCAATGGCTGGAGCAGGAACTCGTTTTGAGAAGGCTGGCTATACATTCCCTAAACCACTCATAGAAGTAAGAGGCAAGCCAATGATTCAAGTAGTTATTGATTCTATTGCTATTGATGCAAAACATGTATTTATTGTGCAAAAAAGCCATTATGAAGAATATAACTTAAAAGACACATTAAATTTAATTAGCCCAAATTGCGAAATTGCCTTAACAGAAAAACTAACAGAGGGCGCAGCTTGTACAACATTATTAGCTAAAGAATATATTAATAATGATTACCCATTACTCATTGCAAACTCAGATCAATATGTAGATTGGGACAGTAATGAATTCATGTACTCCATGATGGCAGATAATATTGACGCTGGTATTCTTGTATTTGAATCAACTCATCCTAAATGGAGTTTTGCTAAGTTAGATGAAAACGGATTTGTATCTGAAGTAGCAGAGAAAAAACCAATTAGTAATCTAGCGACAGTTGGAATTTATTTTTGGAGAAAAGGTTCTGATTACGTAAAGTACGCAGAGCAAATGATTTGTAGGAACATTAGAGTTAATAATGAATTTTATGTTTGCCCAGTATTCAATGAAGCAATTCGAGATGGTAAAAAAATAAAAGTATTTAAAATTGAAAATGATAAGATGTGGGGCATTGGAACACCAGAAGATTTAAATTATTTCCTAGAAAATAACAAGTAGTGAAGAAGTCTTGTATTATTGCACCAATTCATGCGCCTCATTTTCTAACCTATGGTATAGATTTCATTGGTAGTTATAACCGCTACTTTAATGATTCAGATATTTTTTTAATATTTTCGTCTAAAGAAGAGTCTGATCAATTTAAATTAATAGCTGGAGACCTTAAATACGAATCAATTGTCTGCACAGAACAATTAGGTGCTAGCCCGATAACTCAAAAGAAATTCTTTGGATTAAAATATATATTTGAAAATACATCTTTCGATAGAGTTGGCGTAATAGATGTTGATACAGCTTTTCTTAAATATATAGATTATGATAAATGCTTTGAAGACTATATAAAAAATAAAAAAATATACTCTGGATTTGGAACACAGCCTCATGTAAAAAATATAATATCAAGTCCATTAAAATTTTTTGGAGAAGAAGATAGAGAAAAAATAAAAAAAGCCACGCATGATTTAAATGCATATTTTTGGTTTAACGAATTGCCTATTTATAATAAAAAATATTTTTTAGATTTTTTAGATTACATTGACTACAAAAACTCTAAATATAAACTTGTTTGTAACGATTTTGATTTTATTGTATATGCATATTATTTAATAATAAAAAATTTCGCAACCTTAGACTTTTTAAAAATTGATAATGAAATTATTAGTTTACCAATCGGTTTTATTGAAGAACAAAAAATAATTGATCCAATAGTTTTTCAAAAAATTGTAGACTATATAAAACCTATGTGGCTTTGCAATTGTATGGATCCTGAATACATGGAAAATGTTTTTATTAAGCTACATTTAGATCGTAATTAACTAAATAATTATATATGCACTTTAAATATCAGTCTTTTGAGCAACTCATTAGAGAATTAAATAATATCTGCCAAGATAAACTACAAATTATAAACCATGCAGATGGAAATCACATAGGGATAAACTTTGCAAGTCAATATCTTCCTATATCAATTAATGAAGCCGAATATAATTTCATGCAAGAAAGTATAGAGAAATATAATTTACAATTTGGATTCGAATTATCTACTGGAATTGGAATATCTACGCTAGCTTTGGCTAAAGGGTTTAAAAGAACAAAAGGCCAGTTAATCTCATTAGATTCTTATTATGAAGAATTAAATTCAAGCATTATCTCTTCTGAAGAACCCATATTTGAATACAGTGAAAAAGATATTGAAAATATTAAATTAAATTGTAAGGCATTTAATAACACTAAAAAAATTCTAGATCATTACGATTTATCTGATTGTGTTGACTTAGAGGTTGGATGGAGTCCAATTGATTCAATAAAATTAATAAAAACCAAAAATAAACAATTGGATTTTATCTTTTTAGATTGTCCTAAATCAGATAAAGAATTTGAAAGAGATATAGTTTCCTTGCGACCCTTTATATCGGATAAGTAT